>Ga0209804_1000190_pt1 | contig 53920 bp, 58 predicted proteins | sample GraSoiAngelo_139_FD_185896 | JGI IMG/M metagenome (GOLD analysis project Ga0209804, IMG submission 185896) | Grasslands soil microbial communities from the Angelo Coastal Reserve, California, USA - 14_0929_12_20cm (SPAdes) (version 2) | ecosystem: Environmental > Terrestrial > Soil > Grasslands ... | reverse complement strand
TGAACTGGCGGTGGCTCCGCTATTCTTTGTGTAGTAACCATTGGCATCGGGGACACATGGTTGAGTAGCCACCGCGTACGCGTTTGTGTGCCCATAGATATCCCAGCCCAAGCCCTTTCCGGACCAGTAGAAGATTCCGTCGAACGCCTGGCCCGGAGTGGTGTCGGTATTAAACTCCATGCGGCCGGCAAGCCTCGGAGGAACGACAGCATCGTTCTGGCTCAGGATCAAGTTGCCGTCACGCGCCAGGATGCGCACGTGGTTGCCGTGCTCGTGGAAAGGATGCTGCCAGTGTCCCTGTCCGATGACCCGGACCAGGACCAGGTCTCCAGGGTGCATGTGGGGGTTAGCGTTGTAGGGCTGGTTCGGGTAGTTGGGTGCGTAGGACGGGTCCATGTTGTCCGGCATGGAGCGCCCATTGATGAGGAAGTACGACGGATGGTACGGCTCGGTCTTGACATCGAGTGCGGTGGGACAGACACTGGCGGCCGGACAGTTTGCGATGGCCTGTACCTGGTTTTCTGCCTGCTTGTGGATGTGCGCATCCAACTCCATCCACTGGGTGAGGTATTCGCGGTCGTAGCAGGCCTCCGGGTGGTTATAGGCGGCGGCGGCGAGCCGAAAGTCGGTAGATCCACCACCCAGTTGTTGCGCAATGGGTATGCCGGTTGAGCAATTGGCCCCGGCGGGAATCGTCGAGGGTAAAACCACGACGGCACCATAAAGGCCCATCTCAATCTGAAGGTCAGGCTGCGTACCGCTGTAGTAAGCGTGAGTACCCGCGTTCGCAAAGGTGACGTTATAGGTCACGCTTCCCGCGGGTGCAGCCTCCGCCGCCAGCAGTCCCGCCGTTCCCGTTGAAGTGACTGTTGCGCCCTGGAAGACGATCGAGGTATTGCCCGCTCCCTTGGGAAGGTTGTTAGTCAAGGTCACTGTAAATGGCACGCCCTGGGTCACCACCAGAGTGGGCCCGGGAATCTGCATGCTGGGACAAAAGGCGCCGGTGGTGTAGGGTTTAAAGGTGGCACTGTTAGTGGCGCACCCGTAGCCCCAGGAGTAGATGAGGGCGCCATCCGGCTGCGAGATGTAACCCTGAGAGGCGACCAGGTTGAACGTGGAGCTTCCGCCCGCGCTGGCCGTTATGCCGGGAACCGCGGCTTGGGCCGTTCCCCCGATCAGCAACGCCACCGCTACCATCACGACCGCTGTCAGTGTTGCCGCGTTTCGCGTTTTCTCATTCACGTCACTCATAGCTGCTCTCTCCTGCTTAGTTCACAACCACAACTTCGGTCATCAAACCGCCGAAGTTCTCGGCGTCGTTCGACAAGTGATCAAGATTCGGGGTGTAGAGGAAGTACGTGCCTGGGGGAACGCCCGTAGCATCAAGAATCGCATCCAGCGACTCACCGCCGCCCAGCGTGATGGAGTTGGTCTTGATGAAGAGGTTATTTCCCGCCTGGTCACGCAGCAGCTTGGCATTGAACCCAACTACCGTCATGGGGATTCCCAATGACGCGAGGGTCTGATACTCGGTAACATCGAGATCAGCAATGCGCAGCAGAGCCCTCGATGGACCATTGGCTGGGCTGGAATGCAGGGTGATCAGGGTCGGCAGCGGTTGCGAATAGCGCGTCAGTCCGTCGGAGTCCTCCGTCCCGATGGCATTTGATGTCGGGTCCTGGGCTGGGGCATTCGGAGTGAGACCCGCATACCCCGGATTGGTGGACGGAGCGCTGATCGTGTCGGGATAGCTGCGGCCATTCAGCAGGAAGTACTTGTCCTTCATGTCGGCGAATCCTTCCGGGTTGAACGTCATGCCGACAAAGTGGAAGTTGGGATCGAAGCCGTGAATCTGAATAGGGACGTCTATGTCGTAGCGCGTGCTGCCGTCGCCGTCGTCATAGGCATACTTGGCACCCGCTACCTGCACAGCCCCTGTATCGGCAAGGGGGATAGGGGCGGAACAGAGAATATCGATGGAGCCACTCGCACCGTAGGTGTATCCCGCCGCGGGAGTCGTCCCGGTACCTGGGCAGGCCGTCCGCAGATCGCTTTGCATACCGGGCCCCGGTAACGAACCGAACGTTCCGCTGGTGGCGCTGCCTGCAACGGCATTGTAGAGATTCGTACCCGCCGGCTCGCGGTTCTGCCGCGGTCGCACATAGAGCTGGCCGACCATGCCCATCTGCAGGTGTTCGGGCGGCGTTATGTGGCAGTGCCAGAAGTAGGTGCCGGCATCAGGCGCCACATAGTAGTAAGTGGCGCTGCCGCCGATATTGATCGCCCAGGTCGCATCCGGCACACCATCGTAATAAGAGGATGCGTTGGGATAGCCGTGGAAGTGGACCGTGTGCTCCTCGAACAGGTCCGGCCGCATGATCATGCCCACGTTGCTCAAAGTCAGGAAAAATTCGTCGTCCTCGTCGAACGCCATCAAGGGCGCCGGAATGTTTCCGTTCAGCACCCCGATTTCCATGATGGTGCCAGGATCGGCTATGCCGCCGTTCAGGCTGTTGGCGCGCTTTGGGTCATAGGTCGGATCTGGAGTGTCATTCGGGGCCGCAGCAACGGCCGGCTGATTAGGCTCGTTGTAGTAATTGTTAAAGTCTGCGGCGAACAGAGTCCCAGCCTGACCATTCTTGATTAAGTCCATGCCGGAGAGAGGACCGAACGAAAACATGAAGATTTGGTTCCCATCCGCCATGGTGGAATAACCGTCCCCACCCGAAATCTCCTGGCACTTCACGGTGCCGCCGTTGAGCGTGTAGCTCAACGATTGCCCGCCCACCGTCTCTGGTGTAACCGCCGGCCCCGTGTAGGCAGGTTCTGCGGCTTCGGTCAAGGGAGTGCCGGGAGCGGAATTGGAAATAGCCGTGGGGTGTAAGGGTGTAGTGGTTGGGCACTGCACCCTGAACGAACCGCCCCCTTGAGCGGTCGTCCCATTGCCGCCCGGGCCTGTCGGCCCGATGCCGACTCCGCCCACGCCGGTGGCCTGAGCACCTGCGATTGCTGTCGCAAGGCAAATTAGAGTTAATGGCAACAAAACCCGGTAAGGCTTTCTCACGTGTGCAGCCTCCTTCCTGACTTGCTCAGTCGCTGCTACCGCGACGCTGATTGCGGCAAACCCAAGCTGGTGTCGCCGCGAGATTGCTGAATTCTTATCGGACTACTGCTGGGCACCTTAGCCCGAGCGAGTACCCGGGGCCCTTCACAACAAATGCCTGCTGGTTGGGGATGCGCAAAATGACGAGGCCGACTGAGTTGGACAAGGCCGCGCATGACGGACATCAACACCCTCCACAGACGTTCGTTCACGGGATTTTTTTGGGGGAATCCACAAGCCGGGGGGAGGAGTTCCGGCCTACAAAAACATGGCGACAGCTTAGGAGGGTTCGAAGATCACTGTCTACGTCCAGATGAATGAAGGCTCCGGGAAAATCGCGCGTCCCTCTGGGCTTTAGTTCTTGAGCTAGAAAGCAACACTGCCGCAGCAGGCGCCTTGCGAGCCGCAGCCTTCCTACTCATCAGTCCGATACTCTTAAGGAGCAAAGAGACGAGCTGGCTTTGGCGCTGCACGTGGGTTTTCTTGAACAGCTGCCGGAGATGGCTGCAAGCCGTAGGACGCCGAATACCGAGCTCGGCGCAACAATCCTCTAGGCTTTTGCCTTGCATCAGTAGATTGGCAAGACGAGTCTCCGCAACCGTGAACCCGTAGAGCTGACCAAGCTCGCCAGCGTCGGCTTCGACCGGCAGTTCGGGGTCCAGGATGAAAACCAAGGCGGCCGTGGTCGGCGGACTGCCGTCCTCCGACAGTCCCTCTGCCGAGCGTACGAACAGGGTCAAAGGCCTCCTGCCTGAAGGACGTTGAACGGCCAATGCCAAATCATTGGTTTTCGATTCTTCTGACAGAGAGGCATTCGCCGCTTGCTCGAGGGCATCCATCAGGCCCGGGCACGAGAGCACTGATCCCTGGAGTACCCCACGCGGGGTTAGTTGCAGACCATCACGCATTTCCAGAATGCGCTCGGTGGTCCGATTGGCCAACAACAAGCGTCCCGAGGCATCGGTCACGGCCAATCCCAGGTTGAGCAGGTCAAATGCGTCGAAGCCGGCCATCATCAGGTGAAACGGGTGACTATCCGGGTGGTCGTCTACCAGGTCCCTAATTTTGCTGAGGCAGACGTCTTCCCTTCTCTCCAGGTCTTCAATGCACTTCTTGGGATCTTCGCAGCCACCCATCGAGTCCCGTGCTCCACAGGTAGGACAATGAGATTTTTGGTGAGCGGGCACCATAGAACGTATAAATGTCATACTCCGGTCCTCTCAAAAGTCAAAACAACCCGCTAGCTCCCCGTGAAATAATCAGTCGGAGAATTTCAAGATGGTTAAGGTGAACTCTCAGCATCGGGCGTTTCTCCGAAGGGCCAATGTTTCCAACCGGACCTCTGGTCCCCATTCCGCGCCCGAACCGTCCCCGTGCTGTTGAACAAGAGGGCCACCAACTCGCCCTGCCGCTGTACATCCGTCTTGGTGAACACGTTTCGAAGATGCATTTTGGCCGTCGAGCGGCGGATGCCCAGCATGTCACAGCATTCTTCAAGTGTCTTGCCTTCCATCAGGAGATTGGCCAGCCGGGTCTCGGCGGAAGTAAGTCCGTAAAGCTGCCGCAATTCCGGCTCGCGAGCTGTTGGACTCTCCGGATCCAGAACAAACACCAGAATCCTGGCCGGCTCCGGGTAATCTGACGGCGCCACTTCCGCCGAACGCACCAGTAACGTCAGCGGTCTTTTGCCGGAAGGCCGGGACAGGGCAATGACAGCCTGTTTCACGCCTGGCTTTCCCTTCAGTATGGATTCCATAGAAGGCGAATTGCACCCGGGCGAGGTGGAAAGTGTACCCTCGGATGTCAATCTGAGGCCGTCCTGAGCTTCGAGAATTTTCTCCGCCGTAGTATTTGCCAGCAGCACGCGGCCCGCTAGGTTAGTCACGATGAATCCGATGTTGAGCAGATCAAGAGCATCGAAACCGGTCATCAGTAGGTTAATAATTCTCGATCTCGTCGTGACACCTGGAGTGGCCATATGGGTAACGAGCCTAATTCTCTGTGCGGGGAGGAGCCAGTCTGTGATACGCTCTGGCTGTTCGGGGCAGAATCGTGGCGGCAATTGTGCAGAATGGCTATGTAGAAATGGAACGTTATCTTTCGAATTGGCGACCTATCTTTCGGAGTTCATAACCTATCTTTTGGCGGCCGTCGGCTAGACAGTTACCTCTGCCATAGTTTCTTCACAATATTATTGTAGTCAGGCCATGAAGGATGCCTTTTCCATCTATAGCCCGACCAACCGTACCAAACTCTTGGTCGCAGCGGGAATCCTCGGCACAGCCATTGCTTTAGTCGACTGGTGGACAGAGCCTTATATCTCGCTAGGCTTTCTGTACCTGTTTCCCATCATGATTGTGGGTGGGTTCCTGTCGCGGGGGAGGATCGTAGTCATTGCCTTGCTGTGCGCGGTTCTTGACTTCAGCAATCTGCCCAAGAACGAGACTCTCGTACACTTGCTGTTTAGTTCTGCCGGGTTCATGGGAACGGGATTGTTCATATCAGAACTGGTCCGCAACCGGCGTATCGCTCTGACCTACGTCGAAGAGTTGGCAGCAGAGGTAAAGTTGCGCCAGGATGCGGAAGACCAACTCCGCATCCTCATCGAGAGCAGTCCGGCCGCCATTGTGACCATTGACCTGGCTGGAAAGATCCTGCTCGTGAACGAAGCAGCGCAGCAATTGCTGTCACCTGAGGGCGCGCCGCTACAAGGGCAAACAATCAATTCCTACCTGCCTGCGTTGCAAAATGTGATTCAAACCGAAGTTTCCAGAGCCTTGCGTACAGCGCTGCAGTGCAGGGCGCGCCGCAGTAATGGTCCGGATTTTTTGGCTGGCGTATGGTTTTCTACCTACACCACGATCTCCGGTCCACGGCTCGCAGCGATCGTCGTGGATCTTTCTGAGGATCTGCGCGACCGCGAAGACTTAAGCCTTGATCACCTCCTAAAAAATAGTCGCATTCTCATGGGCGCGATGGCCCACGAGATCCGAAATCTGTGCAGCGCGATCCTGGTGGTGCATAAAAACCTTTCGCGAATCCAGGAACTGGCACAAAATGAAGACTTCCATGCTCTCGGCACGCTTATTCAAGGCCTAGAGAAGATCTCTGTATTTGAGCGCGGGTCGTCCGCCGTCCAGAATGCGGCTGCCGTTGAACTGACCTCCACGCTGGACGAAATCCGGGTTTTAATCGATACCGCCTACCATGAAGCCGCAATGGAGGTTCAATGGAAAGTTCAAGAAGGGTTACCGGTTGTCTGGGCCGACCGTTATGGATTGGTGCAAGTCTTCCTGAATCTTGCCAAGAACAGTCAGCGCGCAATGCGGTCCACACCGACGAAGCGGCTGTACGTGACTGCCTCGGCAGAGAACAAACATGTAGTCGTCCGCTTTGAGGATACCGGCATCGGCATTGCTTCTCCTGAACATTTGTTTCGTCCCTTCCAGCGCGGAGCCGGCGGCTCATCGGGTCTAGGCCTGTACGTTTCTCGTGCCATCATGAGAAGTTTTGGCGGCGACCTGATATACGAGCCCCGGTCCCCGGGGTGCTGCTTCGCTCTCGTTCTGCCGGCGTTAGGCGCAGTCGAGGAACCGGTGAATGGCTGAGTCCTCACCAGCGACTATCTCCGTCCTCGTTCTGGACGACCACGCTGTCTTTCGCGAGAGCGTCGCGCGGCTTCTCCACAACGAACTCGGCTTTGAGGTCACGCATTGTGGATCCATCCACGAAGCTCTTGCGGTTCTGCGCCAACGTCGGATCGACATCGTGCTGCTCGACTTCGACCTCGGGAAGCAGAATGGCACAGAATTTATGCGCTTGGCTAAGAAGCAAGGGTTTGCGGGCAACGTCCTGGTGGTGACGGCGGGAATCGAGGAGGCGGACTCGCAGCAGCTGATCCGGGCGGGCATCGCTGGGATATTCATGAAACATAGTTCCGCCGCGATGCTGGCAGAGGGGATCCGTCATGTCATGGCCGGAAAAGTCTGGTTCGACCAGGAGGTGCTTCTGAGCGCTGTTGCTGCCGACACGAAGCCGCGTTTGTCGCCTGCCGCCGAGCGACTCACGCAGCGCGAGAAACAAGTTCTTTCTTCTGTGTTCGAGGGTCTCAGCAACAAGGAAATAGCGGGGCGCCTGGGCGTATCTGAGACCTCCGTCAAGGCCACTCTGCAGCAACTGTTTTCCAAGACGGGGGTGCGCACCCGTACTCAACTGGTTCGTATCGCCTTGGAGCAATACAAAAACCAGTTCTAGCTAGGTTGGGTTCGGATCGTATTTGGGTTTGGAACCCGAAGACCCTGAGAGAAAGCGAGCACCCCAATGGCTTCAACTTCCGGCTAGCGACTATCCGACCATCCGACCGAAATCTCCTCTGTTCAATAGCGAAGTATCACGCGCTGGCGATTGTACACAATTGTATTTGCGATGCGTGAGCTGCCTGGGACAAACCGCAGCAGGCACGCAATTCGGGGACGGCTTGCGGAAGCCGAAGCGAGCACGCACTCTGGCGAACAGGAACAAAACCATCGTTTTTGGTGCTTATCGTGTTCTGATGGGTCTGCTCCCTTCCGACAAAGCTAAGGTGTTCGACCGCGCTCCTGGCAACGCTCGGTTATGACCTCAACGATACTTCAGCGGACATCGCGACACCTGCTGGAGGTGGAAAATGAGAATTTTGCGCTCATGAGCTAAGTGCCTCTAGAAACCCATGTTGTATGACACTCTCACGACATCTTGATTGCCGGTTTTCTCTTCGAGCATGGCTCGGCGCCTTTTAACATAACAGCGGTGATCGAGCAAAGGTCGAAGCGTACATCAAGACATTCGAGCCCGAGCAATCGGTCGAGCGCATGATGGGATTCCACAGCCAGACGGGCGGGTTCGATTTGCTGGCGATCGAAAGCAGCGAACGACTCATGATCAAGTTCCGCGTCAAAGAGAAAGGAAGTTCGACGATTGGCATCGGAAGCTTACAAGTGAAGGATGCTCAATCAGGAGTCGTGGAGAGCTCTAACTTGCGGGCGATTCCTCCAGGAGCCGTTCTCGAAAACATCAAGCTCGACGCCGCTGAGCGACAACGCGTGATTGATGGCGTAGCCAAGAATTTAAACGAGTCGCCGTGTGGACGAGCTCGCCGGTGAAAACCAGGGAATCGGGCTTCTCCTTGGCGACTTGCGGGACGATGGCGCAACCAAAGTCCGGATCGCTGGAGTCCCTGCGAGTCGAGTCGATGAACCGCATGTCGCCATGATATGAACCGAAACGCGCCCGCGAGGCTGAAATCGAGGGTCTGCTGCGCAAGCGCTGCGATCGAGAGGAGTAGGAAGATAAGGACAAGGCGTTTACGGGAACCCGTGGTATCTCCTGTTCAGTATGTTTTATGTCGGAACGGGGACAGCACCGGCTGCCACTCTGGAAGTTGTGACTGACTGCGTGCTTCCAAGTTCGCCGGACGACGTGAACGGGAAGCCTCCAGTTATCATCGGCCGTCGCTCCTGGTTGCGGCGCCGCGGTCGCGAGCCGCCTCGCGGTAGAACTGCTGCAGGACGAAATAGGCCTTCTTTTTTTCACCGTTGTTGGAAATCAGGCCCTTGCGATTGAAGCCGTCCTGCACGGAGGGCAACTGGCGGCGCGGGCTGCGGAAGTCCTTAAGAATCCACGGCGCGATGCCGCGAATGAAAGCAACTTTGCGCAACGCGGCGATTTGGTGTTTGTAGATGTCTTCCTGATACTCCTCGGTCCAGCGCTGGGAGGGATCGCCGTGCAGGCCCTGCCTGGCATCGCCGCCGAATTCACTGACGATAACGGGCTTGTCATACGGATTGCTCCAGGAGGTCAGGTCCAGATCGGCCGGTACGCCATCGTACCAGCCGATGTATTCGTTCAAACCGACAACATCGAGATCCGCAATCAGCGGGTCATCAATCACCATCTTGTGCGGCTCGGGCCGGCTCGACTGGTTGGTGGCGGCGGTGATCAAGCGAGTGCCGTCCAGCGAGCGGGCCGCCGTGGCCAATTCATGTAGGAACGCGTTGCGCTCCGCACTCTTTGCCGACTCGTTGGTGATGGACCAGAAGATGATGGAGCTGCGGTTGTGGTCGCGCACGATCATCTCCTCAAGTTGCCGCCGCGCTTTATCCGAAACACCGGGCGCCGTCCAGGCAATGCCTTGCCAGAGCGGAATCTCGCTCCAGACCAGCAGTCCCATGCGGTCTGCCATGCGCGTGGTGTGCTCGTCATGGGGATAGTGCGCCAGCCGTACGAAATTGCAGCCCAACTCGCGCGCCCATTCGAAGGAAGTGCGCGCATCATCGTCGCCGTGCGCGCGGCCGGGGCGGAGCGGCGCTTCCGCATGCAGACTGATGCCGCGCAGGAAGACGGGCGCACCGTTCAGCAAAATCTGGGTGCCGCGCACTTCCAGGGTGCGAAATCCGATCTGATCGGTAATGCGATCATTGCCGGCAACGAGGGTGACGTCGTAGAGCTTGGGATCATCTGGCGACCAGCGCTCAAGCCCGGCAGCTTCCATTTCGAAAGTCGCCTTGCCGTCGGGAGCCGGGATCTCGCGATGGATGCGCAGCTGGGGAATATCCAGAGTGACGCGGTTCGTTGCTGGCGCGCCCGCTAGCCGAACCCAGCCCGCGATGCGATTCCCCGTTCCCCGCTGGAGCTGCAACGAATAATCTTGAATGAAGCTGTCGGGAACCTCCACGATACCGACGTCGCGCGTAAGCCCGCCGTAGTTCCACCAATCGGTGCGGAGCGCCGGAACATCATCGGCATGGCGCGTGTCGTTGACGGAGATGACGACAAAATTCGCGCCGTCTTTCAGCAGGGAAGTAGCATCGCAGTTGAACGGGGTGAAACCGCCTTCGTGTTCACAGAGCGGATTGCCGTTTACCCACACCTGCGAGCGGTAATTCGCAGCTCCGGCATACAGAAACGACCGCCAGCCCGGCCGCGGATGGTACTCGAAGGATTTCTCGTACCAGACCGTCCCCTCGTACAGCAGCAGTTCGGGACGCTGCGTGTTCCAGTCGCCGGGAACGTGCAGGGTTGGCGAGGCGGCGAAGTCGTACTCGACCACCCCGGTGGAAGCCGCCGGCGAGAGATTCAGCGGGTAGCGGCGGCGCACGCCTTCGTCGTACGGATCAACGACGTAGTGCCAATCACCGTTCAACCATATCCCCGGCCGGGCCAGACCATTCTGCAGAAGAGGTGCGGGAGTTTGCGCTGCGGCAGTGGCGGCTGAAAACAACGCTCCCCAGAAAAGCCAAACAAGTTTAGTTTTCATAATCTCTCGCATTCGCGCCCACCACCTTATCAGCGCACGGTCGCTGCCACCGAAGGAAATGCGGCAAAGGGCTTGTCGCAGGGGGGCACTTTGCGGCTACCGCGGACCTTGGTGATGAGCACGTCCTCGCCGGCCGGCGCGAAGTTCACTTCGCCGGGTCCGGTTGCAATGCGCGCGTGCGCGGCGTGGACCTCGACGGGCGGCGCATTCGCCGCCAACACCCCGTCGAACGTTATGTACAAGGGGTGGGCACCATCAAAGCCGTCAAGCGAGATTCTGCCGCCGCCGCTGATGCGCACGTCGCGCAGCAGAATGTCCTGGTACTGGGGAATCAGCGTTCCCCGCGTCACGTGCTTGTACGTAGTCTCAAAGAAGATCGGGTTTTTGACGTCCTGGATGCAGACATCGTGATAGGATACGCGGCGCACCAGGCCGCCGCGTGTCGGGCTCGACTTGATGTGAATGCCGTTCAAGGCGCCCTGGATCGTGAGGTCACTCACCTCGATATCGCTCACGCCGCCTCGCGTCCCGCTGCCGATGGACATGCCATGGCCCGTGTAGAAGTGATTGTGCGCGATTGTCATGTGGGTGGAAGGGCCGCTCGCACCCGCCTTGATCGCAATGTGGTCGTCGCCGGCATGGATGTAAGAATAAAGGATGCTGACGTTGCGCGACGACGACGGATCAATGCCATCGGTATTGCGTGCCGTTTCCGGAGAATCGATCTTCACGCCCCAGACCGTGAAGCCCTCCGTGCGATAGACGATCACGTGGAACTTAGGGGAATTGCGCAGCGTAATGTGGTACAGAACCAGCCCGTCGGCCTCGTCCCCCACCAGCATGTGCGGCACGTTCTGGCTTGCCTTTTCCGCCTTAGCCTGCTGCGCCAAGTCCCACCAGGAAACATTCTGGCCGAGCAGCTTGGCGCCCCCGCGACCATCAATTACGCCGTCCCCCATCACCGCGGCGTCGTGAACGGGGACGCGGATCAGGGGTCGGCAGCCGCTTCCGCGGTTGTCCACCTTGCCGCAGGCGCCCGGTGTGACGTCGTAATCACGAGGATTGCGCGAAGCGAACAAAGTTGCTCCACGCGAGACCAGCAGGGTAATGCCTTGGCGGAGTTCCAGCGGCGCGGCAAGAAAGGCGTTCTTTGTTCCATTCGCACGCAACTCGACAGCAGTTCCGGGCCGGCACTGGTTGAATGCCTGCTGGATACGTGAGGTGTCCAGCTTGGTTTCATCCGCGTCGGCGATGGCTTCCCCGGTGCTGGAAAGTTCCGCGTCAAGGCTGCGGCATACCGGCGGAATTGTCGGTTCTGTGACTTTGCGTGTGTCCTGGCCTGTAAGGGTCACGGCAAACAGCAACATGGCACCGATGGGGAAAAAGAAGGTAGGTGAATTTGTCCCCCGAAATAAAACCTGTCCCCTGGGAACGCCCGCGCCCGAGGATCGGACAACTGCGGGTTTCCTGCGTGACGCGAACTGAAAGCTGGTTTGGCCGTTCAATGCGATTTCTCCCGCGGCTTTGGTGGCGCCATCTGAATGCGCGAACTGAGCCGTACATCCCGCGAGGACGAGCCGACCAGGATCGAATAAGTCCCGGCGGCAACCTTCCAGCCGTGGGTCGTCGTGTCCCAGTAGGAGAATGCGCGCTGGTCGAGCGCGAACTGCACGTGAGTCTTCTGCCCGGGCTCGAGTCGTACCTTCTGGAATCCTTTAAGTTGCTTTGGGGGCTGGGGAACAGCGTCGCTGGACGGCATGCCAACGTAGAGCTGTACCGCTTCTGCGCCACGCACGCGACCGCTGTTCACAACGTCAAAATCAATCTGCACATTCGGCTTGGCGTCCGCGCTAAGCGAAAGCCGTTCGGGCGAGACCCGCAGATTGCCGTATCGGAAGGTCGTATACGACAGACCATAGCCGAAGGCGAAGAGCGGGTCTTTCTTGTTCGCGTCGTAATGCCGATAGCCGACAAACACGCCCTCCGAGTAGTGCACGACCTTGTCAATGCCGGGATACTGCTCGGGTTTGCTCGCGGGAACGTCTTCGAGCCTTCGTGGAAACGTCAACGGCAGCTTGCCGGAAGGATTGACGTCGCCGAAGAGGACAGCGGCAACCGCGTTGCCGTCCTCTTGGCCAGGATACCAGGCTTCCACGATAGCAGGTACTTGCTCTGCCCACGGCATCAGGACGGCGGAGCCAGTCTTCAACACTACGACGGTCCGCGGGTTGGCGGTGGCAACGGCCGTCACCAGTTCGTCCTGGTTGCCGGCAAGGGACAGTGACTGATCGTGGCCTTCCCTATCCTGATCGCCCACCATGACGATGGCGATATCCGCGCCGTGCGCCAAAGCGGTAGCGGCGGGAATAGCAGCGCCATCGTTGGTTTCGATCGTGACCTGCGAACCAACGCGGGAACGCAGGCCGTCCAGGGGATCAACCGTGTACAGCGGAAGGACGCGCGAGCTGCCACCACCGCCCGTGGAGGCCTTCGGGAGTCCAATCAACGCCACGCGCTTGAGCTGCGAGGCTTTCAAAGGAAGGATGCCGCCCGAATTCTTGAGCAACACGATCCCATCCTCGGCGATACGCAAGGCGATCGCGCCGTGTTCGCGGGAAGGGAGCGGCTTGGGTGTTGGCGGGCGGTCGAATACCCCCAAGTCGATCATGGCGCGAAAGCGCCGGATCAACTTCTCATCAATGGCCGAAACGGGCACCTGGCTCGACTCGACCGCCGCTTTTAAGGCTTCCCCGAAATACTTGCCGGTGGGCATCTCCAGATCGAGCCCGGCCATGGCTGACTCGACTGTGCTGTGGACCGCCCCGAAATCCGAGGTAACGAAACCTGCGAATCCCCATTCTTTTCTCAGAATCGTGTCCAGCAACGGACCGTTTTCGCAGTTGAAGGTGCCGTTAACTTTAGGATACGCGCACATCAGGGAAGCCGAATGACCGCGCTTGATGGAATCCTCGAACGCGGGGAGGTAGATCTCGCGCAACGCCCGCTCGCCAATCTCTTCATCTATTACGTTCCGGTCGGTCTCTTGGTTGTTCGCGACGTAGTGCTTTACGTTCGCAATGATGCCCTGACTCTGCACCCCCTCGATGAACGCAACCGCCAACTGCCCGGCGAGAAACGGGTCCTCTCCGTATCCCTCGAAGGTGCGGCCATTCTGCGGCACGCGCGCGATGTTTATCGTCGGTGCCTCCAGCAAAGCATTTCCCAGATCGTGCGCTTCGCTGCCGGCGACTGCGCCATATTCCTTCGCGAGGTCGCGATCCCAGGTGCTGGCCAGTGCTATCGGCGCCGGCAGCGCTGTGGCAGGCTTCTTTGGACCAGCGCCGCCGGGGCCTGCGCCTGCGGGTCCGTTGGTGATGCAGAAGTCGGGAATGCCCAGCCGCGGAATGCCGAGGACGATTCGATTATGGGTAGCATCGCGGAAGCCGTGCAGTTGCGCAATCTTTTCGTCCAGTGTCATGCGCGAGACGATGTCTCTAGCGCGCTGCTCGGCGGTCTGCGCTTGCAGCAGAGCGGTCAGCAACAATATAAGCAAAGTGCAAGCCACTGGTCTGTGTGTGCAGAAACCTGTCTCAGAAGGTTCGATTACTGAGAGCATCGTGTCCGCCATTGGGGAACACCAGGTCGGCCCCAACTCGCTAATCGGCCTGCGACGCTGTCCGCAGCAACCCCGAGACCCAGGTACTCTTCGGCGTTGCGGTAACAGATACGACGCACGATATCACCGATGAGAGCAACGTCGTTGGACAGGTTCTCCATGTCTTTGCCCAGCAGATTGCATAGCACGCGCCGCGTATTGCTCCACGGCCCATTTACTGACAGCGCTGGGTTCAGGACGTTTCGCAACATCAATGTCTATGACACTCGCGTACGGAGCGCAGAGCCGTTCGCGATGGGAAAACGCCTGAGCGTAAATTTCTTTTGCAAGCGCCAGACCGTCGCCGCCGGCCTCGGCCAAACCAAGACTTGCTCCAGCCAGGTGTTGCCAGCAGTCTTCACGTGCACACTGGAGTCGAACTCGCGCCGCACGCGGCGGATCGCTGGGTAGATGGAGAACTCGTCGCTTCCGGAATGCACACTGAGTTTGAGTTCTGCCGGCAGATGGTAGGTGCGAACCCCGTGCGCGAGCACCGCCACGTCGCTGCGGAACTCGCTTTCGAACTTGGCGAGGTCGCCAACATAATCCACGCCTTTGTTGAAGCGGCCGGTGAACTTGGATGCCACCGCTCGCACCGGGACTCCGTGGTCAGCCAGTGCGGCCAGGATCACCAGGACTTCGGCGGGATTCTGGGGGGCATCGGTCTCATCCCTCGACACCTCGGTAATGAAGTTGGCCTTGCCGCGTGAGCTCAGAATGGCGGGCGACGAATGCATCAATCTGCGGAGGCGGCAGCGGTTGGCCGATCGCCGCAGCGACGTCAAGCGTGTAATAGTCGCTGGAATCAAGGAAACCGTCCACAGTCTCCAGAGTGATGTGGTCGGCGTCGATGCGAAAGGGCCGGGTCCAACCGAGTTCGCGCACGGCCGCTTCGGCCGCAGCACGCACGCTGCCGGGCTTGGAACCAACTATAACGTGCTCGCGATTGGACTTGTTGCAGACGGGCACGATCGCCAGGCCAGATGGCGCAGCCGGCATGCACGCGCGCAACTGTGCCTTCGCCTGATGAGCAAAACGGTCGTCTACTCCGTAAGGAATACTTTGCCAGGACTAAACGTTGCGACTGCGGAACCTGTTTCATTTTCGAGCCTCGCCACAGCGTCCGGCATGGACAGAGCCGGGGCCGTGGACCCTGCGTTTTATAGAATACAATGTTGTTTTATTTGACAATAGAGATACTTTCGTGTTTTCTCTTGTATGTCAACCCTACAATTTTGGGCGCCGACTAGGTGACCCGGAGGCAAACCCATGCCGCGGCCTGGAGCGGAAGCGGTTCACAATAAGCAGAAGTACGCCAAGCCTGCACCCTTCAGCCGGGAAAAGCTTGCGGCGATGTACGACTTCACCGGACAGAGGGCGGTCGTCAAAGGTGGCACCGGCATTTTGGGCGGGGGGCTCGCCTGCGCCCTGAGCGGTTGCGGCGCGCAGGTCGCTATCCTCGGCCAGAATCTGGAGTGCGGCAGGGCAGGGGTGGCGGGATGAGCTGTTGAGCGGGGAACACGAGTGCAGGCGGTATGGCCGAACCCAAGGATGGAATCGCGGTAGCGCAGGTGCCAGTGGCAGTCCCCGCGGGTGTCCCCGTCATTGGCCATTATCGCTGGATCATCTGTGGACGGGTGTTCTTCGCCGCCACGGTGAACTACATTGACCGCAAAGTTATAGGCCTGCTCAGGCCCATTCTGCAAACCGAACTTCACTGGAACGACATTGACTATAGCTAACATCGTCTTTGCCTTCCAGAGGGCGTATGCCGGCGGCCTGCTGATTGTGGGCCGGGTGATGGACTGGCTCGGCACGCGCAAAGGTTTTTCGCTCGCGGTGTTCCTGTGGAGTGTTGCCGCGATGGCTCATGCCCTGGCCCACTCTTTGTTTGGCTTCGGCGCGGCTCGGTTCGCGCTGGGACTCGGCGAATCCGGCAGTTTCCCGGCTTCCATCAAGACCGTCGCGGAGTCGAGTGCGACGAACCTGTGGACCGGCGTGTTGCTGGTTAGTCTGGCTGCCGCGGCCCACCAGGGCTGGTCGGTCAAGATTTTTAACGCCGCATCGGACATGTTCCCGCGGCGCGCGGTCGGGTCGGTCGTCGGCTTGGGCGGCATGGGGGGCGCAGTGGGCGGAATGCCGATCGCAAAGATTGTCGGCTACATCCTGCAGGGGACGGGTTCGTATCGGCCTGTCTTCATCAGTCTAGGGTCAGCATATCTGGTTGTACTTGCAGTCATTCATATCCTCGCTCCGAAGCTTGAACCATTCAGGTGAGGGTCGAGTTGGGGGTAGCACGCTGATGCAGGGCCAACAAAAGAGTTCCGTGGGGAACCCGAGACCGGGGTTCAGAAAAAGGCAAGAAATTGTAAGAATTCCGTTGCCCCGTTGATCACGCGATCGCGCGGTGACTTATGTGAGGAAAATATGACAAGCATTCATTCTCGTTGCGCAGCACTGGTAGTGGCAGTTTTGCTGTTCGTGCTCAGCTTGATGGCTCAGACGCCGGTTGGCGCGATTGTTGGGACGGTTCGCGACCCCAGTGGGCTGTCCATCCCCGGAGCACCGGTTGTCGTCACGAATCTTGCAACCGGACAGACCTTCCATATCAAAACAGATGCGGCCGGTGATTACCTGGTCCGCGAACTGCCGCCGGGTGCATATTCCGTGGCAGCTTCGTTTAGCGGTTTCAAACAGGTCGTCCGCACTCCCGTAACCTTGGTGGCTTTTCAAAATGCCCGTGTAGATCTACTGCTGCAGCTTGGTACAACCAGGGAAAGCATCTTCATCTCGGGAGACGCCCCCCAAGTCGACACCCGGTCGAACACACTGGGCAACCTTGTGGACAACAAGTTGATCACTGAAATGCCGATCAGCAACCGGAACGTCATCGAAACCCTCAATTACACGCCAGGGGTGCAACATGTGAGTCCGGGCAACAACGTCAACCGCAACCAGCAACGTTTGAACATCGAGGGAAATCGTTCGTTCTCGACCAATGTGCAGCTCGATGGCGGAAGTATGTATTTTGCGCATCGTGGCCAGGCAATTGAACTGCCAGCCCCCGACGCAATTCAGGAGGTGCAGGTCGTCACTTCGGGCGTCTCCGCCCAGTATGGGCGAGGCACCGCCGTATTTGCCGCGGTAACCAAGTCCGGCGGTAATCAACTGCACGGCAGCGCTTGGGAATTTATCCGCAACGACGCCTTCGATTCGACGCCGTTTTTCAGCACAACCAAGCCGTTCCTGAGATCGCATGATTTCGGCGCCACGTTCGGCGGACCGATCGTCAAGAACCGGCTCTTCTTCTTCGTCGCCTACCAGGGACTGCGCATTCATCAGACTTCTCAGACCTCCACGCCGTTCCCGCCGACAGACGCGGAACGTCGGGGAGATTTCAGCGCGTCCAATCCAAAACCGATCGATCCGCTGACCCACTTGCCTTTCCTCGGGAATCAAATTGACCCCAGCCGCTTTGACCCGGTTGCGGTAAAGATCCTGGGCATGATTCCTCTGCCGAACCTTGCCACCGGCGCCCTTTCCTTTTCCGGTCCCAATCCGACCACCGGAGACGGCATCACCGGCAAGTTTGATTTCGCCGCCACTCAGCAGGATCGGCTGAGTTTCCGCTGGTTCTCCGATTACCGGCGGGCAACCCTTCCGTTCCCGGCCAGTCCGGTACAGAGTATCCCCGGCTATTCGCCCGCGCCGAGCACTCAATTTCCCAAGACGGCCACGCTGAACTATGTCCGGACCTGGATTCCATCGCTGTTATCCACGACCAGGGCCTCGTATACGAGGTGGATCTACGATGAGTCCGACTCGGTGCACACGACCCTCGCTGATTTGGGAGCGACCAATTTCGTGGACCAATATCCGATAAAACGCCTCCCGACCATCACCGTAAACGGCCACTTCAGCGCGACGGCGCCCACCATCGATGAACGTAAGGGGCGTGATTACGGCTTGGCGCAGGATTGGGATTGGGTCCATGGCTCCCATGAATTCAAGTGGGGGGCCCTGGTGGAACGTATCAGTTACGGTAGACCCAATAGCAGCACCTCCGCCGGAACCTTCACATTTGATGGCAGCATTACGAAAAACACAGTAGCGGATTTCCTCCTGGGAACACCGGTAAATTTCAAGCAAAGTTCCGGCAGTGTGGCGTCTGGTCATTATTACCCCGTGGGATTCTATAGCCAGGACACCTGGAAGGCCTCCAGTCGCCTGACCTTGACGTTGGGCTTGCGTTGGGACATCTATACTGCGTGGCGGGAGAGTTTGGGGCAACAGGCGATGTTCATTCCTGGCATCCAGTCGCAAACATTTCCTACCGCCCCCTTGGGGACGGTCTACCAGTCCGATCCGCAGTTCCCCTATCACACCGCATGGAAGAACTTCGGTCCGCGTGTGGGCTTTGCGTGGGACGTTTTCGGCGATGGCCGGACCTCGGTCCGTGGCGGCTATGGGATCTCCTACGATCCGCTGGTTGCCGAGCCGGTGATTCATGGGACGCAGCCCTTTTCGCTGTCGAACACGGTGAACAATCCCGGCCCGCTTTCCAACCCCTACCAAAACACCCCCAATCCATACCCGTATCTGGTCAATCCGAGCGCAGCCGTGTTCAAGCTGCCCGCCACCGTGGAAGGTCTGACTCGTGCCTTCCGTCCGATGTACAACCAGAACTTCAGTCTCACGATCGAGAGGCAGCTCTCAGGGACTTTGGCTCTGCAGACCAGCTACGTGGGCAATCTGACGGTGCATGGCTATAACGGATACGAGGCGAACCCGGCTGTCTACAGGACCGGCGCCACCACCAAGAACACTGACGCGCGCCGTATCTACGCTCCGCTCTATGCCTCCATGCCGAGCTACTCTTCCAACCTGAACACCTCCTATAACGCCTTGCAGGCGCTCCTCGCCAAGCGGTTCTCTCATGGCCTGCAGTTCCAGGGTCACTACACCTGGTCGAGGGTGATCGACGAATGCTCCACCGAGGTGATCGGGAGTTGCACGCAGCAAGACCCGTCCAATCCAGGCGGCGAACGCGGCCCCGGAGATTTTGATCGGACCCACGTAGCCGTCATCACGTACATCTACGAAATTCCGAAAATCTTTGCCGTTCCGCACTTCCTGAGCCAGGCGATCGGAGGTTGGCAGATCGCCAGCTATCACGTCTTTCAGTCAGGAAATCCCTTCACAGTCATCACCGGGAAGGATGCCTCTTTGACGGGCGTGGGATACGACAGGCCTAACCAGATTGGCGATCCTCACCTTTCAGGCGACCGTTCCCAAGCCGCCCAACTTGCGGAATGGTTCAATCCGGCCGCATTCGTGGCCAACAGCCCTGGCCAGTATGGGGATACCACCCGGAATTCTCTGCGCGCGCCCTTCGACCGGCGTTGGGACGTGTCCGTGAAGAAAGTCTTTTATCCGTACGGAGAGCGTTATCGCTTGGAGTTTCGCTGCGACATCAACAACATCCTGAACCACACGGTCTTCGATGCTCCCGGGACTACCCTGGGATCCAAGTCATTCGGAGTTATCAGCAGCACCGTGGTTTCCGGCCGCGTACTTCGGCTCGGCATGCACCTGGAATTTTGATGGGTTACCGCGCATTTTAGCGAAGCAGTTCGGTCTTCGCTACATGTGGTGAGAATTGCTGATGCATCACATTTCGCTCCGCTGTGGTCTGGCGTGCTACAGCGGAGCGAGTTCTTTTACCCTTAGCTAAATAGCTAAGGCTAATACAGGTTTTTCCGTAATTACCTACCGTGTGTACCTGCTAGACATCCGTTCTGGATCAGTGATTGTCTGTGAGCGTGCAAATGGAGAGACCCGCGTGCACGTAAGGACGCTTTGTGCGGGTTGCACAGCCCACTGCGTAACTGAATAAGTCTGAGCAAAGCCACGCACCGTGGCCATACGAATCTGTCTCGTGCGTGCACGGCCCTTACCTGACAGCTAGTCTGGATTCTGCGGCTTCACGAAGCGGACCGACGTCCCACGCCTGAATGATCTCTCGTGTCCGGGTGCGGCCCACTGCGAAGTTAGAAAGTCAGAGAAAGACTATAAGGACAACTCAATCTCACCGGGCTCACAAGGCCCACATTTCAGTTCCCAAAAAAGATTCGGAAAGGAGGCAACTATGCGAAGACTACCTTGGCTTCTGCCGTTGTTCGTTCTATTCGTTCTGGGATGTATGACCTGTGCGCAAAGCAGTTCGGGCTTCCGGCAAAACGCCCTTGATTGCAACGATCGGAGTGGAATTCTATGCACGGAGGTCTATGATTCCATCGGATACGGGGGTGCGTATACCGGTCACGACGAGTCTGCGCTTCTCTTCTACTCCGACGTTCCGGGCTCGGGGAACACCGGCGTTTACTTTCTGAGGCTGCCGAAGGATCCCCCGACCCAACCCAACCAGAACGGCACCGGTGGAACCTTCAATTTCCAACTCCACCCGACATTCTGGGTTGGTATGGCCTTGTGCGACGATCAGTCCGCACCCAACCCAGGAGGGTCTCCGGGTCGGCCGAACATCCCCTGCACACCAAACAGCGATAACAACATCTTTGATGGCTCAGACCCGACACTGACGGACTACATTGGCAGCCACCCCGGCACGGGTTTCATGGAAATGCAGTTTTACCCGCCGGGATGGTTTAGTAGTTGTGACAACACCAACCGCTGGTGCTCCGCGCTTCTCACCTTCGGCCTTTCGCAGAACTTGAACACCGGCAGCATTGGAGGTTGCAGCGGACCTGGAGGGAGCCCCGTAGAGTATGTTAACTTCGCGTTCATCACAAAAAGCGGCATGCCAGGTGGCCCTCCAAGCCCACAAATGCAAAACGGCGCTACATTTACACCCACCACGGACACTCTCTTCTACAACTCGGGCGACCTGCTGCGTATCGACTTGCACGACACGATGAACGGGCTAAAGATTACGATCACAGACTTGACTACCAATCAGAGTGGGTCGATGACCGCCAGCTCGGCCAATGGCTTCGCTTCGCTCAAGTTCGACCCGACGGGCGCAACTTGCACGCAAACTTTTCACGATTTCCACACCATATACGCTACCTCTAGCGAGCACACCCGGGTGCCGTGGGCAGCCCACTCGTTCAACATTGCTTTTTCCGACGAGCTAGGCCATTTCGAGTACTGCAATGCGGTAAATGGGTCGGATGGGACGTGTCTTGTGGATGGCGTCCACGATCTGGATAGTGCCCTTGACGGGGCGGAGGATGATAACTTCTGCTTCGACGCAACTACGGCTGGGGCCGTTGGATTTGTACCGATTGGCGGCTGCACCGATTCGGACATCGACTTCGATGGAGTCTCTTACCAGTTAGTGTGGCCGGGAACGTTTACGAACACGACCCGGGATCGTTCGCTGCATGCCGAGCCGGTACAATTTACAAGTCCTCTGTTCAAAGGCACAAAAGGGGAAAGCAGAAACTACGGTCGGGTGGCCTTTGAAGCCAACCTGCCCAGGATCGAGTTCGATACGAATCCTCCGTGCCAGCGCCACTTCTCGAATCCCGCAGACCCGGTCCCAGGTAAGGACTGCGTGAATCCGCCGAAGGGAGCTAACTTTTACCCCCTGTTCACGACAGCTCAAACCGAGGATGAGAATTGCATATGGCAGCTTGGCGGTGCTCACATTCCGGGGACCACCAACACATTCGGTGGAAGCTCGACCGCCGAGTATGGAGGTCTACTTAATCTTGCTTATCCTGCCACGGGTGGTATGCCCACTTTCCGATACAATAATTTTCGGAACGTGCTACGAAACAATCCATGTCGGCATGATCAGGATGAAGGGGAAGGCGAGGACTACAATCACGATCACGCGAAGTTCCACGACAGCGCTTCACAGCCCCAGAACAGTAGCCTGTCCTACCAGGACCCATCGCAAGGAATGAACTTGCAGAGCGTCAATGGTGTGCGCTCCATCACCCACAACGGTACGTGCGTCAGTTTTGCGGGTGATGGCGTGCTTAACAATAACCCCGGATACCTCTTCACCTTCGAGGCTTGCGACCTTTCAGCATTGGGGACGAGCATCGGTAACTTCTCGGTCGTCGTTACCGGGCCTCTCGGCTTCTTGTACCAGAAGAGCGCGGTCCTGACCTCGGGGTATGTGCTAATCAACCCCCTTTAAACCTAGCAATTAGGGAGAGGGCTCCCGAAACACGGAGCCCTTTTGCTATGGGTTCGGTCTTCCAGACGTCGGGAGCACTGACGGACGCGAAACCTGCCGACATTGATGCCCTGATCGCGGCATTGCAAAAAAGATTAGCGGCGCAGGTGCCCTATTATATTAAGCTTCCCGCCATACCTGAGTAGCTCTTGCCAGACAGTGAGTTTCCGCAGTATGTCGGAGTCGGCAGAGGCCGGATCCCTTCGGCTATAGCATTTCTAGCCCGGCTTTGCATCTGAGTTCGGGCGAGGACCTCTGCGGAGAGTGTTCCGGGAAGCGATGAATCAGCCGTGTCATGGTGGCACGAATTTTACCGTGATCGTGCCCTGGATCTTGACCGGCTGACCGTTGAGAAACGGTAATTGCTAACTGAGGAAGAGGCGCCTGTACGGAAAGCACGGTGCTCAGATCCTTCCCTGCACTGCCGGTCGGTTGCGCAATCGACACCAGCGACGATGGAATGTCATCAGGAACCGTGCCCTTGCCCGTTTGCCCACGCGTGCGCCTCACAAAAACAGTAGTTTTGACCTCGTCCTCGTCGGTCAGAGCCTCCAGGCCGACGGCCTTTTGTACCAGGCGCCTGCCACGATCGGAAGAGTCCATAGAAACCGCCTGCTGGCGGGTGGCAACCTGCGCCTGTGCTGCCGACTCTGAGGCCTCGACCTGGAGTTGCACTTGCGTCGGTGCGATGCTTGCCGGAGCTGTTACGCTCAACTGTATTCCATAAGGCGATGAAGTAGCGGAAATCTCTCGGTCGTGCCACCGCTTCCAAACGAAAACCGTGAACAGATCCGCCAACAGTAAAGATACCGATTGCTGCGACGTAGGGTCGGCGCGACACCATCGCGCCGATCCCGCGCGTTCCTCTTTGGCGCAGAGAGGAGAAGGGTGGCGTCAAAGACGTGCAAGGCGTTTTGGGTCACAGCAAGGCCGACACCACGGTGAACGTCTACATGCAACCGATCGAGTCGGGCGTGAAGCAGACGCTCGATGCGATCTATGTGGAGCTGACGGCGAAGCAACAGGTGACGGCGGGCTCGCGAAATTTTTTGGGCGATTTGGTACGGTTTGGTACGGTCGGGATTTTGGATGGCCCGCAAGTGATAGAATCCAAACAGTAGGCGCGTAGCTCAGTTGGTTAGAGCGCTACCTTGACACGGTAGAGGTCTGGGGTTCGAGTCCCCACGTGCCTACCATATCTTTCAATGCACTGAAACCCGCCCCAACAATCTTGGGGCCGGAGAGTTCCTTGCAACGCTAAAAATTGCTGTCCGTGCCGTTGAATGTCAGTTACCGTTGGACGGGCCTTGGCAGGGTAGAGGCGCATCCTCAATATGTCATCGTCATCACCCGCCGTTATGGTGTAGCCGACGCCGCGCACGGTTCGAATGAGCCGGGAGTTATGCGCGCTGTCAATCTTGCTGCGGAGGTGGCGAACGTAAACATCTAAGATATTCGTGATCCCGTCGAAACCCTGGTTCATACATGTGCGATGATCATGTTGCGTGAAAGCACCGCACCTGGCCGGCATTGACCATCAGGTATTCCAGGAGGGTGTACTCTTTGGAGGTCAACTCAATGCGATGTCCGGCGCGCTTGACTTGCTGCGAAAGCCGCTCGCTGCGCTTTCGCTTCAGTGCCTGGCATGCAGCAAGAATGGTGGTCTGTCTAACGCTGGCCCGGCGCTTCCTTGTACATCGGTTTGGAGCGCTACCTGTCGCTGCGGAAGGAACTCGGTGATCAAGCCCGTGTCATCGGAGAGAATCTGCTGCGCCAGGTGACTACCCAGGGCGAGCATTGGGTCATTGCCGAAGGCGACGATTATGCTCTGGCAAGCAATGGCGCTTCATCCGCGTTGTCCGGGCCGACGCCAGCGTGATGTATCAATCCGGTCCTCTGAAGGACCAATCTTTCGACCCGGCGACCATACCGATGGCCTCGGCCGGACAGTTTCCCGGCTCGCTCGAGGGTACGACGCTCGGAGGAGCTCAACCGGTTGTGCTTGAGCGCTATGCTCTCAAGGTAGACGGCGGTAGCTACCGGGTCGACACTGGAGCGAGGTACGCTGGTATCGAGGCGTGCTGCTCATCTTGATTATTGGCGTGCCCGTCGTCGTGGCAGCTGCGGCAATCGGTGAATTCTTTATCGTGCAGCGTGGACTGGACTTGCTCCCATTGACGCCATCACCCAGCAGGCGGAGCGGATCGCGGATCGCTGTCGTAAAAAACGAAAGCGCCCCGGACTCATTGAGTCATGGGACGCCCGTCGAACAGCCCTCCCCCGAAAACTGCTCACAACCAGCCTACGTTCTGACCTGCGCCGTGGGAATGGCTCGGACGGGCTACTGTGGAAATGCTGTGGAAGGGTCGGTCCTACGAGTCCACCTACGAAATAGAAAGGGGCTCGAAGACGTTGCTGCGTAAGACTAGACCGAAGTTCCAAGTAGGTTCCATGGTAGGAAGCTTAGAAGCTTAATAGGGCAGCCGCGCGGCTAATCTTTTTTGCAACGTCGCGATCAGGGCATCAATGTCGGCCGGTTTCGCGAAGTAGTCGTCGATCTCATGGCGGATACTTTCAAGAGCACCTTCGACATAAGGGTACGCCGTCAGGATAATCGCAACACAACCTGGATTAGCCTGCCGCACGGCGCGAATGACCTCGTACCCGTCGCCTGGCTCGCCAATATTCAGGTCCGACAGCAGTACGTCGAACTTGCTGCTTTGTATTTCCTGGAGTGCTTCCGGAACACTGGCTGCAGTTTTGACGTCAAACCCGTGTCCCTGCAAGATGAGTGGGAGCATCGCGCGGATGCTGTCCTCGTCATCGACAAAGAGAAGGCGCTTGGAGTAGGAAACTACGTTGTTCAAGGGCGCAAAAACTAACGCAAAAGAACAGCTTCTAGCTCGACATCATACAGAATTCCTTTGATTGACAGCAAGTAGCCCTTCCAACGGTTCATCCAACAATTCCAGACAATCCCAGACGACGATCTTCAAGCAGGCGAAAGCTGGTCGCATTCCGTCATTCCGAATCGGCACTTATCTTCGCTTTGACCCTAAAATCCCTTGCGCACTGGCTACGTGCTCAGTAGATCGTTTGTGTTACATTTCTGCCACATCCCAGCACCGGGCAGATGCGCACAGGAGGGTGCGTCAGAAAGTGAACATACCCGAGCGAACGACCCAACAACCGGAAGGGCCGATTTGTGTCCTGTCGGCTAGCATCGATCCCAGGCTGAACCATAACCGTGGGCTACTCCTGCGATACCACGGCTTCGACGTCACAACGTCTGAGTCAAAGGATTACGTACGCGAACAGAGTTGAGCGTCGTGTTTTCGGTGTAGTCATCTTCGGCAGCACTCTTCCAAGCGATACATGCAAGGGGCTGGCGGAAGTGTTCCGCAAGCGTAACGCGCAAGGAAAAATCATCGAGATTATTCCTTCGCCGTGGGCTGCTCTGAAAAATCTGCCAGACGCCACGGTGGTCAGCACGGATGAACCATCAAAACTCATCTTAACTATTCGCGACATCTGCGATAGCACAAAGGGCGAACAGGCAGACCCTTGGATGGAGCTTTGCAAGCAAGCTGCCGTCGAGCAAGATCCGAAAAAACTACTTGAGTTTACCGACGAGATAAACCGATTGCTTAAAGAGAAAGAACAGCTTGATAACAAGCGCTCTGAGGTTCAGGCAACAAGGACTAGCTGCGAATAGTCAGTTACGCGAAAATTCCACCTTTCTGCGTACGCTTCATTCCGGGAAGTAGCACTAGTGCAGACTGACCTGTCTCTTCCAAGCGCGAGATCCGTTGTGACTCGGGTTCTATCCTGACAGTAAGGGCTGAACAGCATGCCACTTTTCGCGCTCCCATCGAGCGTGGTTATCAGTGGCCATTTTTAATGGCCCTGCCCGCCGAAGAGAAATGGCGAGGACGGGCTACGGTATTTGGCGCGCCGTTCCCGAACTCACGCCGACTTCTTTTCTGGCGCGGGAAACGGAATGATCTTGCCGCGTTGCTCGGGCGGAATCCATTTTGCGATCTTTTGGAACCCGTCCGGCACGTAGAACTCAATTACTTTTGCCATCACCACGCCCAATCACAATCACAGCGGATCTGATCGCACAGCCTGGCTTTTCTGAACTGGCTGGGGTCTGGTCAACGTTCTCAATCCAGCTTCGGTCCTTGTGTTATACGTAGCCGTAGGCAACGTCTCTTTCAAAATCTCACCAAGGGAAAATAGGGACCAAGACTCGAGTTCGGGGGAATGAACTGGACTTGTCTGGGGTCGGGTTGCCCACACGCTACTCACTTCGGCCGCACGCGTAAATGGCACTTACGAGCTATTTCGCCGTGTTCCGAATCGCCTATTTGTTCCAGTTCAGCGACTGATTCGTGCCGATAGGTAAGTGGAGCCTTGCCAAAAAAAGGCAAGAGCCAGTCAGAAGTGATGCGCCGGAAATGAGATTAAGAACGAAATTCTGTTTCGACTTCACTAATCCATACGTCAGCCAGACCCAATGCTTCGTCCAGCGGGTCGAGCGGCGAACTGATTTCATGGGACCGAAACCCGGAACATCCTTGCTCAACGACAGATGGCTGAATATCAAGAAGGAAATCTGGTCGTTGCGACTGCAGCTGGCTCCGGCCGCTGCCGCAACCTACTAAACTTTTACTCGAACTGCAACACCACTATCTCGGGATTCGATCCAAGTCGTAGGGGTGGTCCCCACGTTCCTGCTCCGCTCGAAGTAAAGACCTGCATTTTCCCGATCCGGCTTAGGCCGTATACGAACTGCCGGTAAATTCGCCGCGCTATCCAGCTCCAAGGTATGAACTGGCCGAGGTGGGTATGCCCGGAAAGTTGCAGAGAAATGCCCGCAGCCTCGGCGATTTCGGGATGGTCGGGTGCGTGTGTCAACAAAATGCTCGCACGGTCGCGATCCAAACGGATGCTGTGGAGGGCCGACGCCAACGAGTTGTGGCGCCACGCATTCCGGTACGGCACACCAATAATCTGCAAACCGTCTACCTCCACTTTTTCATTGTTGAGCACACGCACCCCAGCCGCTGCAATGGCCTGAAGGTATTTACTGTCATCCCCAAATTGCTCATGATTCCCCGCAACGAAATACACGCCGTGCGACGCCGATAGCAGGGCCAATGGCTCCGCTGCCCGCGCTGCGTCGATGGCCGTGCCGTCATACAAATCACCGGCAATAAAAATTGCGTGTGGCTCTTCCCTCAAAATCTGCGCAACCATACGTCGCAGAAAACCACTATTCCGCACATGTCCTAAATGCAAATCGCTGATCAGGGCTGCTTTTCGGCCACGCCACGCGGCCGGCAAGTTTGCGAGCCGCACCGTGGTTCGCGTGACTCGCGTCCAGCTTGCATTAAGAATCCCGCAGAATCCCGTTACTGCTGCAACTCCGAACAGCAGTTCCACTATCCGATGGAAATCGGCATTCAGCCCAGCCAGAACCGCCACCGCGAAAATAATCCAGCAGCAAGCGGCGGCAATAGCGAGGAAACTCAGTAATCCCACCCAAACCGCAGCAACCCTGTAAAACGTGCGCACAAAGGCATTTGTATAGCGAAAGGCGAGTAGCGAAGCGAGAACGAATGTCACTGACAGAAAGCCGACAACCAGGTTGATCCACAGTGGTCCAGCACTATGGCCGTTCGGAGACGAAAATGTCCACGTCTCATACAGGACAAAATGCGCCAAAAGAAGAAACGATTGAGCAATGATAATGAAAGCAACTAAGCGTTTTCGAAGCCGCACCTTGTATTGGATTCTTCAACTCTGCCGATTGCTAACTTAATTTTGCAGAGGATCGCATCGGGCAACAAACGCGAAGAGTGGAGGGTGGCCGCTCATTTAGATTCCGTCTTCTCCTCTGAACTGGCGTATCTTTCGACGGTCGCGTTTGGAGGGTTTGCTGTGGGGGGCCGGCGTGAAATTCATGCCTCCCCTGCGCTGTTCTGCGATCTTGAGTCGGAGTTCACGGCTCGATTCTGTTTCCCGATACAGGGTCCGAGCTACGGACGCCGGGCCGCGCACTTCGCTGAGAAGCAAGACCTCGACTTCAAGATCGCCCCCCTCGGTCCTAATCTGCAAGATGTCACCAACCCGAACTTCCCGTGCAGGCTTGACGAGCTGCTTATCGGACTGAATTCTGCCGAGTTCACAGGCTCGGGCAGCCAGGCTACGCGTCTTAAAAAATCTGGCAGCCCAGAGCCACTTATCCATCCGAACACCGGCCATGATCTATCTTAGCTTGCTTGCAAAAGCGCTGGCGCAACCTGCAAGCTACTAAATATGCCGGAGCTGCCGGATATTGCCGCCTACCTCAGTGCGCTTGAACCACGGATCGGGGCACAGCCCATCCAGCAAATACGGCTGGCGAGCCCCTTCTTGCTTCGTACGGCAAAACCTTCGGTTACGGATGTGGAAGGGCACATTGTCCGCGATCTGCGGCGAATCGGCAAACGAATCGCAATTGGAGTGGAGGGCGATCTCTGGCTGGTGCTGCACTTGATGATTGCCGGCCGCTTGCACTGGCGCTCCCGAGGAGCAAAGCTGGCGGGTCGCCAGAGCCGGGCAGCTTTCGATTTTCCCAACGGCTCTCTCGTGCTCACGGAAGTCGGCACAAAGCATCGTGCATCGCTCTATGTCTTCAGGGGCGAAGAGGCATTGCAGTCCGTAGATCCTGGGGGAATCGACGTCTTCACCAGCAATCTCAGCTCATTTCGTGACGCGCTGACGGCTGAAAACCGCACGCTCAAGAGAGCTCTTACCGACCCGCGCATACTCAGTGGCATCGGCAATGCGTATTCAGACGAGATCTTGTACGCTGCCCGATTGTCTCCTATCGCCCTAACGCAAAAGCTAAAACCGGATGAGTGGGAGCGGCTGTTCGCGGCGACGCGCGACACGCTCAGGTTCTGGATCGACCAGCTGCGCGCAGAAGCGGAGACTGGGTTTCCGGAAAAGGTGACCGCATTCCGCAAGGGCATGGCCGTTCACGGACGCTATGGGGAGTCGTGTCCGAGGTGCGGCGAGAAAATTCAGCGTATTCGTTACGCTGACAACGAGACCAATTATTGTGCTCCCTGCCAAACCGGCGGCCGACTTCTGGCGGATCGAAGCCTGTCCCGGCTGCTGCAATCCGACTGGCCTCGTACCCTGGATGAGCTCGAGGCTCTAAAACGTCGCTAGAAAATGTCTAATAGCCGGTGTGTACGCCTCCACCGGTCCATTTTTCTGTTTTCTTCCGTACTGCAGCCCTCTCCATTGTTCAATGCCAGCCAATCACAAAGCCCTTCTCTGAGCCAAGGAGGTGATTGTGAATGCTTGGATCTCTGTAATCCAGCATATCCGCAAATTGCGTGGCGGAGCTCAATTCACAGCCTCTGCGGGCGTCCGATGGTGCCCATTACCTCTGCAAGTTATCGAACAATCCTCAATACATCAGAGTGGCCCAACCCTCTCAAAAGGGCGATCTTCTGTATTCTTCTGTCCTCTGACGGACTTGGGTTCAGGAGAAAAACACGAGACTCATCTTCTCGGCGTGGTGGACTTCGGTTTTCACGGCATCTCCGAAAGACCTCTTGTACAATCGAAGATATCCGACCCCCGTCTAGGCGCAGCGAAAAGGCGATTTTAAACAAACCGGCGTGCACAAACATGGGTGGTGCCGGATGAAATGCGGCCGGTTACTGCGAAGTTGAAATGGGCGCCGATATTCCGCCAGGTACGGCATCCAACGGAAGCTCTACCTGCGCCGCGGCGCAGGGGAAGGCCGAGCTAGACAGGTTCTTCGACCGTCATTTCCGAGTGAGAGCATAATGCCGAGCGGACATAACCTGCGTTCTCAATGCCCCGTTCCCTTACCGTTCGATCTCCACTTCAGTATCTGTTGCTTCCTTCGATGGCGCCGATGGCTGGGTGGCCGGGGGAGAACCCACGAAATCAGCCAACTCCAGACGAAGGTTCCCGGGATTCGTGGAGTATGTCAGCCCAGTTTCGAGATCAATTGAGCCAGCGCGGATGAGCTTTTCGATTTCGCCATCGAAGTGTTGCATACCTTCTGTCGTGCCGGCCCGCATCGCGTCCAGCAGCGTCTTCCCTTCCGCTTCTCCTCTCTCCACGTACTCTCGCGTGCGGAGAGTTGACTTCAGGATCTCTATGACCGCCACTCTTCCGCATCCATCCTTCCGTGGAACGAGCCTCTGGCTGACGATGCAGCGAAAACTCTTGGCCAGGCGGTTGCGAATCATATGCTGCTCGGCCAGCGGGAAGACACCCACGATGCGCTCCACCGTTTTGGAGGCATCGATGGTGTGCAAGGTAGAGAGGACCAAGTGGCCGGTCTCGGCTGCTTCCATGGCGATCTCAATGGTTTCCTTATCCCGCATCTCGCCTACAAGAATGGCTTTGGGAGCTTGTCGGAGAGCAGCGCGCAGCGCGAATGCGAAGCTGGGCGTATCACTATGCAGTTCGCGCTGGTGGATCGTGCAGTTCTTGTGCGGGTGCAGGAATTCGATCGGATCTTCGATGGTGACGATGTGATATGAGTGCTTCTGGTTGATCAGGTCAATGATGGCCGCCAACGTGGAAGACTTCCCGGAACCGGTAGGGCCGGTGACGAGCGCAATGCCGTTGCGCAGGTCAGCCACTTCGGCGAGCTGCTGTGGTAGGTTGAGGACCGCAAAATCGGGCACAGTGTTGGGGATCACCCGCATTACGATGGCACAGCTGCCCCGCTGCATGAATACGTTGACACGGAAGCGGGACTTGCCCGCCAGGCTGTAGGAGACGTCGCAGGAACCTTGTTCTCGAAGACCGGTCAGTGCCTGGGTGTTGTTGCCGATCAGGTCGGAGGCAATTTGCCGTGTGTGCTCCGCAGTCAGCACCGGGAGCTGGGTTATGCGCACCGGTACCAGGCGTCCATCCCGCTCGACCAGCGGGGGTCGGCCGGGCGAGAAAATCAGATCGCTTATCTTCTCAGAACTGCGCAGCATAGCGGACAGTAAAGCCGGTGTTGGAACCCGCGAGGCAACCGCTGCATCGGAGGTGCTGTTGTTTTCTGTAAACGTCGGTTTGGCGAGAGTGGACACGATACGATCTCCTGACGACGCAGCCGGCAAAGGGACCCGCAATTACCGAGGTAGAGCATGACTTAGTCGATTCCCGCCGCGCCAGATACCTTTGGAGCTGCACGGCGCTGGCCAAAGAATGTTGATGCCTCTCCCGGCGCTATGGTCAGGTTTCTCCATAACTTAAGGGAAGTTAAGGCGACTGGATCTGCAGGGCATTTCCCGCTACCCGTACGCCAATCCAGATCTTGGACGCAAAGATCTAGAATTTGGAGGACCCCTATTCCGCCCGGGCGGTCTGTGCAGCGAACGGAGAGGCCGTCTGCTCGATTTCCGCACAGGAAGGGAATTCTGCGAGAACATCCACAGTTTCGGCGCGAAACCCGTGCCCATCGCTAAAAAAACCGGCCGTAAGTAGCTTCCCCGTTTTGGTCCGTATGACAGGGCTAATAAAGGGCAAATAAAGGGCGTCTGGGTTTGCAAAACCGGCCGCCGGAGCGCAATATCAAGCCATTCGATGTCGGCTTCTACCCGCAGAATCTAGGTTCAGCCGGGGAGGGTTATGAACAAAAGGTCGAAGCTACGAGAGGCTCTCGCTGTGCTTCAGTCTCCTGACGGTGTCCCGCGCAGGCGGAAAAAGTCTACGATGTCCGCTGAACCGAACGCAGGGATATCCCGAGCCCCGAAAAGCTCGCTGGAAGGCAGGGAAGGCGAAGACAGCGAAGACCGGCGCGTAACCTTAGTTGGGAACTTCAGCCTCAATAAGCTTCGACGCGCCTGAGTTCGGCAACAAGCGCCTTCATCACTCGTTCAGATGTTCTCTCACCTCTGACAACTCTGCTTACGTACGAAGCAGCGATACCGGCTCGCATGTATGCGCTGGCTGAGGCCGCGCTCGCCGATGCCCGGATCGCCTGCTGGGAAAGCAAGTACTTTTACAACTTTTGGCGTCCGATCACTGCGATCCGGGTGGGCGACCAGGATGGCAATCCAGCCACCGAAGTCGATCCTGCTTGGCAGCCACTCAGCAACAGACCTCATTTCCCGAGTACCCCTCTGGACACGCCTCCACCCGTGGCGCGATTTCTCATGTGCTGCGACTTCTCTTCGGCAGCGATGTGCTGAATTTTCAAATGACCACGACGAACCCGAACGCCGCGCAGAAGACCCGCACCTTCACACGTTTATCCCAGGCCGAGAAAGAGGTCATCAACGCGCGTGTGTACGTCGGTATCCGCTATCGCAACTCGGACCGCACCGCCCGAGTTCAGGGTCTCCGTGTCGCGAATTGGGTCTTTAAGAACTATTTCCGTCCAGTCGGCGACTTGCGCTTCTGGGCACAGCAGGAAGGAGTGCAGGAGTGAGGACTGGATGACGTGAAGGTAAAATGTCAAAATGGCGACGCCTGATACGAATCGCCAATCGACGCGCAGCGCTCCATATAGTCGTTAGTGAGCTAGGGAGAAGTCCCAGGAAACACTTGGCGAGCAATTTATGGCGGCCCTCGTCTTCTCTGCGCGACGAGAAACAATACTCGGACGCGGCTGGATGGAATACGGCGAAGCTTGAGTGCGAATACGCGCATCCGACAATATTCGTCGGCCGATCGAGAAATACCACAGACTATGCGCTAGTGGAGAACGACGAGTTGCTTTGGCTCTGCCGCCCGAGTCTCGTCGGCCATAGCCCGAGTGGGTGTGCGCTCTCTCGATGTCCGTGGCAATGGACAATCGGCCGATAGCCAATTCAGTTTTCGTCCGATGATGCTGCCGGAGTACTTCGCTAGGTAGTGAACGATTGTTTCTACGCGGATTTTGATACTGCCCGCAGGCTTCGTGGAATCCAAATCACCGAACTTGAAAAACAGCGTTCCCGTCGCCTCGACGATCTTCTGGGTGGGCGTGTAGGTTGGCTGGTCCATCCCGCATTCATAGCTCGAAAGCCGGATCACGCAGGTAATCCACGGGCAACGTGCCGCAACCTTCGCTCCCCACATGATCTCGTTGGTGTTGCTGCTGTAAGAGGACGTCCATACGTCGGAGATATCGAAGGGAGTCTTAATGCGTCCTTTCCGCATGTCTTCTGCAAAAAGCCAGTTCATCAGGTCGGCATCGCCAGGCAGATACTGCAGCCACAGAATGGGATAACCGTGCGCCTGCAACTCGGCTTCGATCTCGTGGCCAATACCGGTATCCATGTGATAGGGACGAGCGAGAACGAGAATGCATGGCTTCTGATTTTGTGCGCACCAGGCGAGAATCTCACGGCTGCGCTGGCGGGCCCGTGTGGTGAAATTCTCGAGAGCTTGGTAGCCGGCCTGAACGGCTCGTTCCGTTTCACCGGGATCTAAATTGAGAATGTCTTTCAGCGAGGTATACAGTTGCCCTGAAACCAGCTGGCGATCCCCAAGACTCACGAAGGGGGAAGCGTAGACGATCCCGTTCTCGACGAATACGTCATTCTCCTTCATGAATCCGGCCTTGATATTTTCCGGCCCGGCCATGACTCGGGTGCAGGTGACCGTGTCTACGACGTGACCATGAAGAATCGAGGGCAACGAATGAATCATCGGGCTAAGCAGAATATTGATCTTCTTCTTTTGTCCGAAGATCAGTTCACCGTAATGGCCGCTCATACACTTCACTGGGTAGCAGCAGTCGACAGTCCCACGCCCTTTTCCAAATTCGCGGCCCTGCTCTTCGGAAGTGTCCGAGCTGAAGATAATGTTTTCCGGGGAGATCCCAAGTGCCTTCAGGAAACCTACCCAGAACTGGTGGGTGCTCCATATGTTCAGTACCTTGGGGATTCCTACGCGCAGCTGCGAGCGATCTTTAATTGGCGGCGCGGCGGAATGCTTCTTTGCGAACCATGTCTGCAATATTGGGATAGGCATTTTTTGTCTTCTCGATTCCGGCCTTGATGACCTTCATCTCGTTTAGGTCTTCCACCAGACCCTTGGGGCAGGAGTTGTTCACAATAACGCGCTCCCATCCCTTCGCAAGCGGAACCTTGCTCCATTCACGTCCGCTTCCTTCGGCTAATTCAACGTCAATGAAACTGCGCTGACAGTTGACAGGACACCAATGACAGACTGTATCGATCGAGGTGGCTGTCTTATACGATAACTTCTCAATCGCATCGAACCCTCGAAACGCAGTTCGACCACCTTTCTCGGCCCATTCCAACGCTACCATGGCAGCACCGATGGCGCCGGCTTCGCCGGAGTAGGGATGTACCACAACTTCGGCCTCGGGAATCTTGGACAAAATGAAATCCACCTGGGTCTTTACTACGGCAAGATTTCTGTGCGTGCCGCCCTGCAGGATGTACTTTTTCCCTACCTGCTGAAGATTGTTTAAGCCACCCGCATAAATCCAGACGTTTAATGGAAGAATGGCGCAGAGACCGGCCAGGATCTCATCGGCCTGCCACCCTTTGCGCTGCTGGTTGACGATGTCGCTTTGCAGGAAGACTCCGCATCCCATGGAGAGTTGGGGCATCGCCTGGGCACGAAAGGCTCCGTCAGCCATTTCGTTCATGGGAATGTTGAAGCGCTCAGCCACCCCCTGCAGGAAAGCTCCGTTGCCAGACGAGCACTGGGAGTTCAGCCGGAAATCGGTTACCGCGCCGTTGTTCAGGATCATGATCTTGACGTCCACCCCACCCACGTCGCAAATGCAATCGGCGTCAGGAAAGAAGTGCAAGCCAGCCGTGGCATGAGCGATAGTCTCCACCACCGGGCAGTCGGCGCCGAGAATGTTCTTCAATAGGTCTTTGCCATAGCCGGTAATCGCCAACCCCAGGATCTCTCCATTGCCAACCGCCCCGCGAATCTGCCGGAATAGAGCCTTGGCGTCTTCGATGGGATTTCCCTTGCTGAGTGCATAGCAAGAAAAGAGCAAGTCTTTCTGAGGCGAGAGGCAGACGGCTTTTGCCGTCGTGGATCCAAAATCGCAACCCACGCCCACCGGTCCGAGATTCCCGGCTTCTTCCACACTCGGAGCAGTTGGCGAGGATCGATGCCCATTGCCATTTTTAGAGCCGTGGCCATTGCCTCCGTAGCGTGCTTTGAACGACTCCAGCTCTTCCCGGTCCTTCCACAACCCACCTCGGCCGAGTTTCTTTTTCTCCTCGTGTTGGCCTTCTTCAATCCACCATCGCAATTGACCCGCGCCTTGATAAACGCCGACCAAGTTTGGCTCCCTGCGGGCGATTTCGATGCAACCCTGGGCGGCATAATAAAGAGCATTCTCGGGAACCCGGATCAGGGAGGCCGGATCGGCGTCGCCCGGCAACGTGATCTTGCGCTCCTGCCAGAGTCTGACCAGGTGATGCCGCCATGCCTCCTGGAGGCCGATAAAGAACAGGTTCGGGCCGCCCAGCAGCAGAATGTCGGGAGACGGAGTATTACCACGCGTGAGGGTAGCTAGGTTCTGGTACACCACCGCCTCGAATAAAGAGGCGATGATCTCCTCGACCGAAACCCCGGCTTTCAGCAAGGTATTGGCATCTGCTTCGGCGAAGATGCCGCATTTGCTGCTGATCTTATGCAGCGTGTAACCGGAATACTTCATTCTTGACAGCTGCTCCGGCGGAATTTCCAATTTGCGAGCTGTCTTCTCAATGAAGGTGCCTGTGCCGCCGGAACAGGCGCTTTGCATCAGAACCTGCTTACTCTTGCTCGGCCCGTTGCCGTGGAAAAAGATCGTCTTCATGTCTTCGCCGCCGATCTCGCTTACGAAGTGCACTGAAGGATGCAGCTTCTCAACCGCTGCGGCTACCGCCACCACTTCCTGAATCACCTTTCCGCCGACAAGAGGAGCGATAATCCCCGCTCCTGATCCCGTGAAGAAGATGCGGTCTCGTTCGGGTGTAAGACCGTACTCGCTTTCGAGCCGGGCAAGGAACTCCAACACCTTCTCTGCCTGTTTGGTGTTGTGGCGCTCATAGGCCTGCGCTAGCACCTCGCCGTCCGAAGAGGCGAGCACATATTTGCAGGTGGTGCTCCCCACATCTATGCCACACACCATTCCCCCAGCTTCATTCACCGTCGCTTCCGGGGCCGCACACGGTTGTGTCGGGCAGGGATCGATCAGCAGGGGCTGAATCTGGAACAAGGCCTTGTTAGACATAAGCGGCCGTCCTCGCTTCCCCTTCTCTTCTATCGTTCGGGTCCTGGCTCAACTCCGGGCGGAGTCGGCAGCTTCGAGCGAGATGCAGGACGTAATTGGCGGCAGTTCCTGCATAGCCAAGATGCGGCACGCGGTAAGTAGCACTGCGTACTTTCGGGTGCTGTGCCTCGTACTGGCGAATGACTTCGGCCGTCAGGCCTGTCTTGTTTAAGGCGTCTTCGAATTCCGCCTGCGCCCGCATTTTTGCCTCGGTGAGGATCATCTGGCAACGGGAGAGGGCATGCACTTCCGAATCGCCTTTCACCTCAATGGGTGCATAAAGCAGGTCGGGATATTTGCCAATGACATTGGCCATCGCGCCGATAGACATCGTGTTGGGCATGCACGAGTAGGGAGAGAGTTCGCAGATCATGTGGGCTTTTTTGTGGTGATAAGCATGAAGCGCTTTCCCAATCAGCATGTGTCCTTCTCCCCCGCGAAGCTCGAAGTGATAGAAGGGTTCTGCCAGCCGCTTCAGTTCTTCCTGGTCGGGCAGTTCGTTGGGAAGATTCGCCAGCGCCCTGCGAAGTCGGTTATAGGTGGCGCGGTAGATGCGCTCCAGCGTATGCAGAGCTAGTGCTTGGGCGTGAGGATGTTTTGCCTTCGAGTTCCGATGCTCAAGTTTGCGGATAGTGGGATGTAGAAGGTAATGCAGCCATACCGCGACAGGCGGAGGCACCACCTCGGAATCCTCCTGTTCAAGCCAGCGCTTGATGTTGTAATTGCCCTCGCCCTCGTGCGTCTGTAGCCAGAACTCTCCCGTGACTTTCACCTTTGCTTTCACCCGCAGGCGATCGACTTCGATGACGTCCCACTTCTTGCGCACCTCACGCAAGGCACGCGCGAAGTAGTTGCTCAACAAGTGCCACGCCAACGCCCCGTACTTTTTGCCATGATCGGGTCGATTCCGAAACACTTCATATAAATACTCGACACTCTCTTTTAGTACGCGTTCCGTCTGACCAGGATTGATCTCATAGGGTCGCGTCATGTACTCCAGGTCCATCAGCAAGTCTGCGCAGAGAATGGCCCAAATAAGCCCGAGGCTGAGCGGCATATTGATGTCTAGGCCCCCGCCCCCGTTTGAACCCTGGTCGAGTTCGTCCTGGGCCAGGAGAAAAAGCCTGAAGTCGCGCAGACCCAGGCCATCAAGAGCCATGGCATATGATTCGTGATACTGGCCAAAGCGGCACGGTCCACAAGCTCCGGCTGTCAGAAAAACATATTTGTTCGTTACCTCTTCTTTCCCATGTAGAGTGACTTCCCTCTTAAGAAAGTTGACCAGACTTCCAGTGGTGAAAATGGTGGGGCAACACGCGCCTACGTCGATCAATTCCTTTCCGGCGTCCAGATCGTCGCGGGCAATGTTGGGCAGGGGTTCGGCATTGTACTGTAAGTTGTGGAGAGCGCCCTGCATTAGCCGTTCGTGCTTCCATGTCAGGCCCCCGTACAAGATGGTGACGCGGTCCCGCTCCTCGCGCGTGAAAGGACGCGGTCGGTAGGCGGTGTAGTGGCTGATGCTCGGCAACTGTGTGAACTGTCCCATTTTGTTCCTTCCTCCCTTTCCAATAATTTCTTGTACACCGGTGTTGAACTCAATATGCGATCATGAACTGCGCCTGGCACGGTAATGGGCGCCAAGGTGGCGATCGGACCATCACCCCACGCATGCAGCAACATTGGATCGGGCCGGCCATTAACGGCGGATGAAGGATGCTGCTGCGGCAGTATTAGGGACCCCAACGCATTCAAACCTACCCAGAACCACCCGGGTACCCCCGGTAGAAAGAAGGCAGAAGGCCAAGCGAACGGATGCCGCCCATTATGCCACCAAGTGCGGTGCCGGGGGTGCAGCGCCCATAAACATTGCGAAATCAAAAAAGCCCTGGACACGCGCCCTAACCTCCTCGGTGAAACTGAGGCTAACGGCCGCGGCAGATGCTGCGGCGTAGGGCCTCCAGGAACCCCTATCAACACTCTGGCTACCGCTCATGGCAGGTGCATACGACCAGGACGAAAGCACCATTTCGGAATCAAATACGATGCAGGAATATGGTCCGGCGATTCTTGCTAAACCTCGGCAGTCTCGATCGCGTCGGTGTGGCGCGACAGTAGGGTGTGGCCCTCGGTCAGGGGACGAGGATCGGACTCAATCACGAGTTCTATGGCAAACCACAGATTAGACTTACAATCAAGCTTCAAAAGACAGGCATTTGTGGAAGACACATTTCGGCAATTCAGCGTGCAGTGAAATCAACGGCTTAGGAGATGCGGGATTGTGGTTTTCTGAACGCAGCCGTCCTTGGCTCCAGCCGCAACCGAGAAGTCTCCGGCTCCTCGTCAGTCAGTTTCGGTCCGTGTTTGTTTGCCAAAGTTTGTTTGCCAAATCCCCAAACCAACGGGCGCATTCCCTAGCGCGCGCATTCCCTTAAGACAACTCAGCCCAACCGGCTACCTGACTTGATGCTAACATCGGGCAAAAGGTGGTGTCTCGCGTCTGGGCACGATCAGGGATAATGTTGCGAGTGTGGCGTCGTCCGCTGATCACTCATTGACAGTTTCGTTGCAGTAAAGATTTTTCGATCGCGATGAGTGTCACGAGGAATCGAATATGACAACAACCCTGTCGAAACGCATTCAGTTCATTACTCATGGCGGAAAACAAATACTGCTCGTGGACTTCTCGAACTGTCCGGCATCCGATGTTGAGCGGATCGCCCGGGCAGTTCCAGATTATGTAATCACCCAGCCCCGTGGTTCGGTTCTGCTGCTCACCGATTTCACCGGGGCCTCGTTTGACGAAGAAGCTCTTCGGACCATGAAGGAAAGCGCGGTCTTCGATAAGCCTCACATTAGGAAAACTGCGTGGATCGGAGCAGGAAGCTTTCCCACACAATTCTATGAGAGATTGAAAATCTTTTCCCGTCGAGATTTTCCTATTTTCAAAACTCGCGAAGAAGCGTTGGCTTGGCTGTTGGCAGATTGACTGAGGTCGGGGCGTTTAGGTTCTAGCATCGGTTCTATGGGCTAGCATTTCATCATCGCGCAATTCTTTGTGACTGCTGCTCTTCCTTTTCCCGGATTCAGCTACTTGATCACGTGGCAAGAGGAGAAGGTTGGGTGGCCCGGTCTTCGACTATCTCGCGTATTTTTCCGGCGTCTGATTCGGTACCCTCCGGAAGTCGATGGAGGCGGCACCCTCAGCGTTCGTGGCCCGGCTCCACGTGCCAGGCCTGAATGCCACGCGGCTTTTGCATCGGCCTAAGGTCGCGCCAGAGCCTCAATCCCCCCACTTGGAGACGCCGTTGGTGGCGGCGAAGAGTTCGCGTCGAATAGCCGAACCAGCGAGCGATATGGTTTTGACCGGCGTACCCGGATTCGAAAAGCGTAGCCATGGCGTAGGCTTCCGCGGCGCGATCCTGGGTGGAGTAATGGGAAAAGATGGGAAAAGACTATGCCATGAACCAGGATCGCTCGGTGGTTGCCCTCGGTCTGGACACAAACGTGAGGGTTCGCCATGGTGCTACCCGACAGGGCAGGCGGAGCAGGCAAAAGCTCTGGTTGCCGAGAAGACGACTTCATGGTGGCTAGCATGCCGTACCGACTCGCGATCAGAAAATTCAAAAAGCGGACAGGTTTTGGTCCGCAGTAGGCGACTTCTCGGATACCAGGTCTTAACTGTTCTTGGGGGGTATGTCAGGAGTTCTGAACTTAGGTGTTACGCGAAAGATTGCGCGTCCGACATCGAGAAATCGGCTGGCGTTGTCGTGAGCAGCTACGCAATCTGATGTCGAGTCCGCAGCCGCCGATTTCTCGACGGCATTTCGAATCGAAGGTGAAGCCGGGATGGAGTTCTGGGACGCCGCAGATCGTGGCGTCGGCCCTCGAGGCTGGTGCAGCCCAGGTCCTGTCGGACGATCTTCGTGCGGGACTAACGATTACCGGCATAGGTATCGTAAATCCCTTCGCAAGCGCCAGCTGATTCGCCTGGATTGTTCACTCCAGCGGTTACGCCAGGGCTCAGACAGAACGGTCGATCTCATCACCATCTCAGCTTTAATCAAAATTTCATGTCTCAAACGTCCGGCCCGCTTTACACTGCGGGTCGACCTGTGCAAGGTCCTCAAACGTGGGGAGGGTTCAACCACCGAAAGACCTGGAACTCTCCCCACGATACGGTATGCATTGCTCGGGCAAGCACTAACAAAGCGCGTCCGAAAGATCGAATGTGAGCAGTTTGATGTGGAGTTGGCGGTTTCCATTCACATTGACGGACTTGCCCCGCTGCGGCCCTCAACCAGTCAAAACGAAGCGGTTTTCAATTCACCGACTAGAAACCAGTAGGGGAGCAGTCCCAGAAGCAAAACGATGGAGCCCAGCTCAAAACCCGGAGCATGTGAGCCGGCCCGCGTAATCAAGAATCCCACCGCAAGTGGGGCTAGGATTCCGGCGAGATTCCCTGCAAAGTTCTCCGCTCCCGTCCAAATGCCAATTTGCTCGCCCGGCGCACAGCTCTGGAGAATTGCGAGCAGATTGCCGGTAGAGAGACCGACCAAGGAAGCTCCCATCAATAGCCCAATGCCTATCCTGGTATCGGAGGCGCGCACGGCTGGTGTGAGAAAGACACCCATAAAGAAAGCCACCGTCACCATTCCCTTTCGAGTTCGGGTTTCATTCCAGCCTCGTCGGATGAGCCTGTCGGCGATCCATCCTCCAATCGGTTCAGCAAGCCCGAAGGTAAAGAACGCGACAGAGGCATAAAAACCTGCCTGTACGATGCTGAGGTGCCGGGCCGTAACGAGGTAGTCAGGCAACCACGTGACCAGCACATACCAGTAGTAATCAAAACAAAAGAATCCTAGGCAGATGCCCAGCAAATTGCGGTCGACAACTGCCTTCCAATTAATGGACAGCGCCTTCTCGGATACTGGTGAGGTCACGGTGCTGTTTACTGTCCGCACCCGACATGGAAAAGCGCAAAACCACGGGACTATCCACCCGAGAGCCACAAGGCCTAGCAGAAGGAAAGTGTGGCGCCATCCATAACGCATCAAGAGCCAAGGGACCAGGAAGCCTTCAACGACCAAACCCGTTCGGGTGCCGAAATCAAAAAGTCCTGAGGGCAGACCGCGATCTTTCCTCGTGAACAGCAAGCTGACGATCTTGCTCCCTCCCGGAAGGTAGATTGACTCCCCCACGCCGAGAAGAATGCGCAAACTAACCAAAACTGCGAGGCTATCCGCCAATCCGGTAAGGCCCTGTGCGAATGACCAAAGGACGAATGCTCCAAGATAGAGCCAGCGCAAATCGAAGCGGTCAACCGACCAGCCAATGGGAATTTGCATCAGCGCGTAGGACCAGAAAAAAGAAGAGAGCAGCAATCCCTTGCTTTCCGGAGTCAGATGGAAATCTCTTGCGATCCACGGCAGCGCGAAGGAAATCGCAGCCCGGTCTAGATAGTTGATTAATGAGGCTGTAAAGAGCAGGCCGATGATGAACCAACGACGTTTGTTGGAAACGCTTGGCAGACCCATGCCTGCAATCCAGAGTTATACAGATTCCGGCGCAGCATAGTCTGCGCCGTTGCTGCTAAGGGCATTACTATGCCGGGCCATTCTAGCCATAGTCTCGCATGCATTTTGACTGCGAGGAGCAGCTTGCGGAAAAATACTTGCCAGGTAACGCTCGCACCGCACTCGCTCCTCCCATGTGCCCACGCTGGCTCGGGCTAGACGGCACCCCGCTTCAGCGCGGGCTTGTTGCTCAAGTACAGCGATGCTTTGAAGGCTTGAACCGGGTTAGCCTACCAATTTGTCGACTTTTTATGTACTTCGCAAGTAGGTCAGACGAGTTCGAGCATGACACACCATACGCCGACGGTCGGAAATGAGCCAGCCCAGCCCATGTTGACAGATCAACCAGCTCCGCGGTCACGGGAGCTTCGCGGGGCGACCCTCTTCTATCCAGCCACTTGATTTTGTAGCAGCCAGCCAGTTCCGAATGCAGCGGGCGGTTCGACGCTCTGCTCGGTAACGGCCTTCTCCGTTTGCCTGCGATTGCGCGCCAGTTTGCGCCCGAATGGCTGGGCGCCACGACGTTTGAACCGTCGTTGCCGGTGATCAGCAGCCTCGCGCCGTCGCTGGCGTGTTTCCGCGCCTCAAAGGCCTTGGTGTAGTACTCGCTGGCGCGTCCTAATTGGCAGAGGCTGTATTATTGAAGCCCCACGGACGGTAGGCAAATCGAAACACCAGATGGAGAGTGCTATGTACGTTGTCACTGGTGCAACTGGTCATACCGGAAGCGTTGTTGCGAAGGCTCTCTTAATCCGAGGTAAGAAGGTTCGCGTAGTGGGCAGGAATCCTGACCGTCTGAAGGCTCTTGTCGGGGAAGGCGCAGAGCCGTTTGCTGCCGATCTCATCGATACAGCGGGTATCACCAAGGCTTTTGCGGGAGCGAAGGCCGTGTACGTGATCATGCCTCCCAGCCTCGCTAGCTCCGATTTTCGGGCATTTCAAAACCGTGTGAGTGATGCGATTGCCACGGCTCTTCGGAGTGCGGGCGTGACGCACGTGGTCACGCTGAGCAGCATAAGGGCGGACAAGCCTGAGAAGACAGGTCCAGTCGTGGGATTGCATTACCTTGAGGAACAGCTTAATGGAATTGACGGCTTAAATGTGTTGCACCTGCGTGCTGGCTACTTCATGGAAAATACGCCCGCACAAATTGGCATCATCCGAATGACAGGCATGGCGGTCGGCCCATTGCGCCCCGACCTGAAGCTTCCCATGATCGCCACGCGCGATATCGGCGAAACAGCCGCAAGTGCGTTGTTGAATCTGGACTTCCACCAGAAGCAGACACGCGAATTGCTGGGGCAGCGGAACCTCAGCATGATCGAAGTCGCCCAGATCATCGGGAGAGCGGTGGGCAAACCCGACCTCCGATACACTGAAGCACCGGATCAGCAGGTGCGGGCAGCCTTGATCCAGCTTGGCATGTCATCGAATATGGCTGATCTCATTCTGGAAATGTCAGCCGCTTTGAACGCAAACTATATGCGAGCTTTGGAGCCGCGCTCGACGGAGAACACGACGCCGACGGCTTACGAAAGGTTCGTGACGGAGGAATTTGTTCCGCTGTATGAGGGCAAATCGGCGGCGGCCTAGGTCCGAGTGCACGCCGTGAAAAAAAGCCCTCAGTACGTGACAGTCATGGAGGGCTCAGGGACCCGGGTTGTGCGTGGGCCAATCAATCGGCCAATGTTCGCCCGGTATTGGTGCCCAGAACAGTCGCTTCGGGGCGTTTCGCGAGAATAGGCTGTCCCCGAATGTCACAACCGATCTCAAGCGCGCTGGAAGCGCCTTAGAGGAGACCAATTCCAGGTATTAACCTTGCAATATACCGCCAGCACCACTAACCCGTTTGGCGTCCTAACCGCCGTCGTGGCGCCCGCCATTCTCACCAACGCCTCTTCTGTCCTGGCGCTCGGCACAAGCAACCGGCTCGCACGCGTGGTGGACCGCACGCGCGTGGTAGCCGCAACTTTGGCCGGCATTGATCCCGCCAGCCCAGCCTATGAATCGTGGTCCAGTCAACTTGGGCAATTGCAGGTTCGGGCGCAACTATTGGTGAAGGCTCTTGGAATGTTCTATGCAGGACTCGGCCTGTTCTCCGCGTCCGCCTTGGTTTCGGTCGGAGGTTCGATTGCGGCTTACTACGACCGCAGACCGCTATTCGAGATTGCGGCCGCAGTTGCCATTGTGACCGGCGCATCCGCAGTCATCGGGCTGGTTTCCGGGTGCTACTTGATGGTTCGCGAAACGCAACGGGCAGTCCACAACCTGGATCAAGAGGCGAGGCTTCAGATAAAGCGTGACGCTGCCAAAGACGCTCACCCCCGGTCGGATAGAGAATAAGGCGGAGCGACGGGCGTTCCGTCAATCCGCGCAGGCGGGAGACGTGACGGTCCGTCGACAACACTCAAGGGGGCAGTAACTGCCTTGCTTCTCACCAGGGCAGCTACAGCGAACCACACCACCTTTTGGTCAAATGCCCCGCGCACAGCGCATGATTTTGGGATATGCGCACGCACATCCGTTACGAAACCAATGGATCTGGAGTGCAGCCGGAAAGGACAGTTTCGGCCGCTATGCGCTTCAGATCCAGCGTAACTTTAATGTTGGGCGCGCATCAACTCTCCATGTGGGCAAAGTCCACCATGACATTCAAGACCGCATTTGTTTCCTCTGTTAGGCGTCGTTTCCCGCACCGCGTCGCTGGTGGCGCGGAGCGCCAACACCGCTCGTAAAGCGGAAGCTCGCACTCCCGTGCTGGTGGACTGTTTACCTCCGAAGGTTGCTCTAGCTGCCCTCCCACAGACAGGTTCCTGGAAAGGCTCGACCGGCAGCCCGTAGCCGGGGCGGAAATGATTGTGCTCAGCGAGCACGTCGACTACTGGAACCATATCGGGTGGAACGACCCGTACTCAGCTCGCTTGTATAGCGAGAGACAAAGCGCATATGCCAAACGCTTCGGGCTAGACAGTGTCTGCACACCGCAAATGGTGGTCGATGGCGCAAGCGAATTCGTCGGTAGCGCTCCTGGCTTGGCCGAGAAGGCATTTGCCAAGGCCTTGGATAGCCCAAAGATCCCCGTCCATCTCTCGGTCATCGCGGCAGATCCCTCAAATGCCTTGCACGCTCATCTGGATACCGGACCATTGGCCTTCTCTTTTGGCCCGCTGACGTGTGCGTTCTTGCTTTGAACCGTGCGGAGTCGCAAGTTTCTGCCGGTGAAAATGCGGGACACAAGCTGACCCATGTTTCCGCGGTCGGGAGTCTCGCGAAGGTTGGTGTCCTGAAGCCAGGGCAAGGCCTATCCGAAGACGTTCAGGTGAAGCTGGAGCCTGCGCTGGACTGCCGCAATCTGCCCCTGATCGCATTCGTTCAAGAACCCCGGCAGGGCAGAATACTCGGAGCTGCCCTGCTGCGGTTGAGCGCCAAGTAGATCAACACAAGTAGACGCGAGGTCAACGCCTGCTGGTCTGTGCTCGCACCCGCAGTTCGGCCTTCCAGCTCTGGGGCAGCGCGCTCAGCCTGCCTACTCGTTCAAGTAGCTCCGGATCGCGCTTCGCGCCAAGATAGAGCTGTCCGATATCACGAACGGTCACGCGATTGGGGTCTCGCCTTACGATTTCAATCCCCGAGCCTGCAGCAACGCTGCCAGGCTCCAGGACCGAGAAATAGAATCCGCTGCGCCCGCTTGCCAGGAAGCCCTTGATCATGTCATCTTGTCGCAATCTGAGTGCCAATTTGTAACATGGCATGCGGGGCTGGGTCACTATCAGTACGGCAGATCCGAACTTTAGACAATCGCCGATGTAGAGGGTGTCTTCCCTCAGCCCTTCAGTTGTGAGGTTCTCTCCGAAGTTCCCCCACGACAGCGCGACGCCCGGCAGCTCCTGCCGCCAATAGGCGTAGTGTTCGGAAGGGTAGGCGTAGACAGCCTTGTCGGCGCCACCGTGGACCGTGAGATCTGCCTGGCGATCGCCAGTGAGGTTAAGTTTGCCGATTTTCACCGGGCCTGGCACGGGCTCTTTATAGATTCCCGTCCGAACGGCCATGCCCTTCCAGACGACTTCTCGTGGCAGACCCACGTTTACGGAAACGACATGCATCGATGACCCTTATTGTTCCAAGGCGGGAAAGCAAGGTTTCCAGACCGGTCGGAGACCACCTGCTTGCGCATAATCGGCGGCTGGGTTCCCGTCGGATTCCCCTAGTCAATTGCCTCAGGCGGCACTGGCTTGCGCCGCCACAGTCCGGTTGAGAAATTCCCGGATGGTATCTGCTATTTCCACCTGGTGCGTCTCCAGCGCGAAGTGGCCCGTGTCATAGAGGTGCACCTCGGCATTCGGATTGTCACGCCGGAACGCGTCCGCACCGGAAGGGAGAAAGAACGGGTCGTTCTTGCCCCAGACGACCAGCAACGGCGGCCTCTTCGCACGAAAATATTCCTGGAACTTGGGATAGAGAGCCACATTGCTCGCATAGTCGAGGAACAGGTCAAGCTGGATCTCCTCATTGCTAGGCCGGGCCAGCAAAGCAGAGTCGATGGTGTAGGCTTCCGGCGCCACCAGTTTTTCGTCCTGGACGCCGTGCAGGTACTGCGACTTCGTGGCTTCTGGGGTGAGGAAATCGCGAAGCGCGGCTCGATTCTTGGGTGTTGGCTCCTGCCAGTATTTCTGGATTGGATTCCAGCCCTGGCTTAGACCTTCCTCATATGCATTGCCGTTTTGCGAGACGATTGCGGTGATTCGCTCCGGGTGCGCCAGAGCAAGTCGTAACCCCACGGGAGCACCGTAATCAAAAACATAAATCGCGTAGTGGTCGAGGCCGATCGCCTGAGTGAAGTTGTCGATGGTCTTCGCCAGTTGCTCAAACGTATAGCGGTACTTCTTGCGGTCCGGTGCATCGGAGAAGCCAAAGCCCGGCAGGTCGGGAGCGACCACATGGAAGCGGTCGGCCAGGCGTGGAATGAGATTGCGAAACATGTGGGAGGAGGTTGGAAATCCGTGCAGCAAGAGAATGTGTGGCGCCGGTTTGGGGCCGGCTTCACGATAAAAGATTTGGTTTCCGTCTATAGTGGCAGAGTGAAAGCTGGTCATCGTTGATCTCCTTTACAAGTTGTGGTCAATGACTGAACTGGATGCACCGTTTCGCTGGGTGAGTCTTCGGTCGCCCTCTCCTCATCAGATATACCTAACCGGTATAAAGTTTCATTATCGGTGTTTTCATTTGTGAGTTGTACCATTAAATGACCAAAGTCAGGGAGCGTCCAGAGTGGATCGATGGATTTCTCTTCCTCGGAAATCAACTTGCCTTGGACTTCCTCAACACGCGCCCGATTCAGAACGGCGAAGCCCAGGAGTTGCTTCCGGATTTCACCGCCCTGCTGCGTTGGTTTCGAGCAGCGGAACTATTGAGTCCCCGGGAAATGGCACATCTTCAACAACACTGGGAGGAATCCGCTTGCGCCCGGCGAACGTTAGAAGAGATGCGCGAATTTCGAGAGGAACTGAGAAAGGAAGTTGTCAGGTGGGAAGCTGGCGGCAATGTTCATCGCGCCATCATTGAGAAGCTGAATGCGCTACTCGCGGCGCATCCCATGCTGACAAGTTTGAAGCAAACTGAAAATGGACACCGTATGGACCTGTCTTTTGAAACGCGCAAACCGGAAGACTTTTTCGCTCCCTTGGCCTATAGCGCCGCCAAATTGTTTGCCGAAGTCGATCACACACGTGTGCGGAAGTGCGGACAATGCGCGCTGCATTTTCTTGACACCAGCAAAAAAGGAACCCGCCGCTGGTGCAGTATGCGACTGTGCGGAAACCGCCTGAAAGTCGCGGCTTATGCAGCACGGAAACGACTGGGCGCCGAGTAACTGGGGTACATCCCGTCTAGGAACCCTTCTCTCTGTAACCTCCAACGATGGCTCTGATCAAGCGGTGGTTTCGTCCGTCGACAGCTCACACCTGTCCCATTCCTCCATCGACTTTCAGGTCGACTCCGGCGACATAAGAGGACTCCGGCGCCGCAAGGAAAAGCACCGCGCTGGCCACCTCTTCTGGCTTCCCAGGGCGCTTCAGTGGAACCTGCGAGACAAGCCCGCGCAGAGTTTCATCAATGGCTTCGGGCGACATGCCGTTGCGCCGCAGTATGCCAGTGGGTACCGGGCCGGGGCTGACGACGTTGATGCGGATGCCTCGGTCGGCCAGTTCCGCCGTCAGTGTTCGGGCAAAAGAGCGAACCGCAGCCTTACTGGCGGAATAGACGCTAGCTCCGGGCAGACCGGCATCGTCCACGACGGAGGCGTTCAGCACGATCGCAGCTCCGTCGTTGAGATGGGGAAGCGCCTTCTGAACGCTGAAGAACAGACCGCGAACATTAATGTCGAAGATTTCGTCAAAATGAGCTTCCGTCACATCCGAAACCGGAGCAAACTTGGCAATTCCAGCATTCGCGAACAGAATGTCGAGTTTCCCCCACTTCTCGACCACCACGGTGAAAAGCTTCTCGATATCAGCCAGTTTGGAGACATCGGAGCGAATGCCGATAACGTTCCCTCCAATCGCCCTCACGGCTTCATCCAGCGTCTTCTGGTCCCGACCGGAAATCGCGACCTTGGCGCCCTCGGCCCGGAAGAGCCTGGCCGTTGCCATCCCAATTCCACTGTTCCCACCTGTAACAACCGCAACCTTTCCTGTGAGTCTGCTCATGACGTCCTTTTTGGAATCCACCGAGTGAGCTGAGTTGCTTCGTACATTTTGATGACTATCAAAATGATAAGTTTCACTTTCTTCGCATCAATATCCAGTTCCAGGTGTGCCCACCGGATAGAATCAGTTGAAATGGCAATGGACATCGAACAAGTGGTAAGGATCTCAAAGGCTCTGGCCGATCCGGCCCGCCTGCGCATTTACCAGGCCATAGCGGCCAAGAAGGAAGTGTTTTGCGGTGAACTCGTAGAACGCCAACGATTAACGCCCGGTACGGTGTCGCATCACTTGAAAATCTTGGCCGATGCACAATTGATCGAGTGCCGCCGGGAGGGGCAATTTGTCTACAACCGTGCTACCCCAGAAACGATGAAACGGTACACCGAGGCGCTGGCAAAACTTGGCCGATGGCGCTGAACCGGCTAGAACCTAGACCGGGCCTCGTCGGGGATCTGTAACCCTAGATCTGTAATCCTAGATCTGTAACCCTATTGGTCCAGGCGCATCCATTTTGGCCGGCTCCAAGCGGAAACCCTACTACGTTACTGGTGACGCCCGTGTCCACAACATAAACGAGGTCTCCGTGTTGAGCTACGGCAACGGATTCGCCGCCGCCGCATGGAGTTACGTCAACCAGGAACACGGAAATCTCCTCGCTGCCGGCGTCTACTGCCGACAGGAACAAGCGCTCTTCGGTCACGGTGAGAGGGCCCTCAGCGGGTCTGTGACGCCGCCACTCTCTCGCCCGCGACTGCGAAGCGTCGCCGCCCTGCCTGTAAAGAGCCATCCGCATTTCGTCTATAAGCGATTCGCAGCGGCGGAAAGCAGATTCGTCACTTTGATGGAAGTTAAGTTACCGCCGCCCGTTAATACTGTAAGAAAAGTTGCGGTGGGAGTCGGATGGGCGCTATCAGCCGAGCGCCACGCATTGCCGCAGAGTTCAGCGGAGGTGTCAGTCTGTGATTCGAGCGCTCAAGCCCGTTTATCGTTCCCTCACCTTTGCGCGTCCGCCAGGGACTCTGGGGAGCTAAGGTCTGCCCGCAAATATTTCTTCATACAGCGCACGCACGGGGCGTAGCCCTCTTTGATCGCCTCCCGTACCACGATGGTCCGAACATGCGCTTTGTCATGAATGAAGGGACATCCGGAAGCGTGAAAGATCTTTCCGTTGGGTGAAACTACGATCATCATGTCTGGCGGGAGGCCGCTCCCGGCCTGCGCGTGTTCGGAGCGCAGTTCAGGGCGCCTGAAAACAGAAGATCTCGCGATCTCGAAGCTCCCGGTGACCAGAACGGCGGCCGCGGCGGCGACCATCCAGCCCAAAAATCCGCGTCGGCGGGACTGCATGTTGTCCTCCAGTCGTCGCTGCAGGCGATGACCAAATCCTAGTGGTACATCGATCATGCGCTCGTCACCATACAACTGAATCACGTTCCGCGTGCCCTCGAGCACGGCTCGACAGCGCTTGCATTCCCGGAAGTGCGCCTCCATGGCGGCGCGCAAGTCCACATCCACATCCACATCATCGTCGAGGTAGTTGGAGATCTCCTGCCAGACTTGTTCGCAGTTGACTACCATGGCTTGGTTCCTTTTGCAAAAGGCAATCTTGTGCTCCAATTCCCGCCGAGTCCCGGCGCCAGGAGATCACGCAGCATGAGCCGGGCCCGCAGCAGCCGCGTTTTGACGGACGCAGCGGAGACCCCAAGAGCTCTTGCACTCTCCTCGATGCTCAAATGCTGCATGTCCCGCAGCACGAAGACGTCGCGGTAGATGTGTCCCAGCGACTCCAGTGCCTCCGCCAGCTTGTCGCGAATTTCTTTCCGCTCCAGAGTCTCGGAAGGAATCTCCCGCCAGTCGGCGAAGTCCCGAGGGACGTAGTTTCCCTCTACGCCCTCGCGGTTAACGATCGGCTCCATCAGGTGGGCGTGTTCTTTCCTTCTCCACATACGCGCCTCATTGACGGTGATCTGGATCAGCCAGGTGCTGAAGCGCGACTCCCCACGGAACTGGCCAATGTTCTTGAAAGCTTTCAGCATCGCTTCCTGAGCCACATCTTCCGCGTCGGCCTCATTGCGCAAAATGGCGAATGCCGTGCGGTAGACGCACCGTTCGTAGGGCCGAATCAACTCGTAGAAAACCTCATGCTCACCATCCTGAATGTGCCGGATCAGCAAGTCTTCACTGGGTTGCGCGGCTGGCTTGTTCAGTGAAGTCACCCCTTCCGGCATCATTCGTTACGCACTCTGGATTCACTACCAGAAACAACCGCTACTCCGAACCGTATCCCGAGTCCTTCTTCCATCCCGTCAACATGGAGGCGAAGTTCTGCCAGCCATGCAGGACAACCATCACCAAATGTCCGAAGACGAACGACAGCATCGCCCACATGATAAGGAAATGCCACAGCCGTGCCAGGTGAAAGCCCCCCATCAGCCACGCCAGCCACGAGAACTGCACTGGTTTCCATATCGCGAGACCTGTCAGCACGGACAGCATGCCCAATCCAATTGCTGATGTATAGGAGTACTTTTGCAGCGGGTTGTAAGCCTCCCTAACAGGCGGCTTAGGACCGAAGAAGAAGTAGTGGCGCACCATTGGCCACACTCCGGGAACATCGCGCCTCACAAACAGCACCTGCCTGTAGTTGCCGGTGAAAACCTGGTAGCCGACATAGACAAGACCGGTCAAGATATAGATCCACATGAAGGTGAGGTGCCACTGGAGAGCACCTCCCAGCCAACCGCCGAGTGCCAGAGCCTTAGGCCAATCGAGGAGATTTTTCTGCGGAATTTTTGACCCGAAGCTCGGAAATGCCCGAAAGATCTGCAGCCCGCTTCCCACCATGACGAACAGCGATACTGCATTCAGCCAATGGCAGAGGCGCACTAAAAAAGGGTGCTCATATACCGCATGTGTCACCTCGCCGGCCTTGGCGTCTTCGATTGTCATCGTGCGAGTTGCCATGGTCATCTCCTCATTGGCTACAGACCATAGAATTCGGAATAGCCTTGATCTTCCCAATAGCCGATTTTTTCGAGAACGTGGCCAACCTTGATGTCAGTGAGATATTTGGCCTGCTTGTAGCCGATCTTGGTCGGGATCTGCAGGCGCAGCGGCGCCCCGTGTTCACGGGTCAGGGGATGGCCGTACATTTCGTAGCAGAGCAAAGATTGCGGATGCATGGCCGTGGCCATATCGAGCGACTCGTAGTAGTCATCCGCGCACTCTAGGCTGATGAAGCGCGCCGTCGGATCTGAGCCGATCATCTCGAGGAAGTCTGACAGGCGCACTCCCCCGAACTGGCCGATCACGTCCCATCCCTCCACGCAAACATGCCGCGTGTTCTGCGTGAGCTTGGGCAGAGCCTGGATCTGGTCCAAAGTGTAGTCTCCTGGCTTCTGAACTGCACCGGACACGGTCAGGGTCCACTCGTCGAAGTCGACTCCCGGGTCGTCCACGTCGTAGTCGTTAATGGGGAACCGGTCGAAAGGTGTGAGGTCGGAGTCTCGAAATGTGGGCGCAAGGTGCCCCGAACGAAACAGCTTTGCTGAAGCCCAGTCGCTGAAATCAAGTCCGGCCTTGAGGAGCGGCTTCTGTAGCCCTGCTATCGCAAATGAGCCCAAGGCCACGATCGGCGTGAGCTTGAGCAGCTCACGCCGGCTCAGGGCCTTAAACCTGCGAGGATCTGTGCGCGAAGACATGGGGTTGAACCCGCGGAATACCAACAACATAAGTAAGATTCCCGAGCCGGAGAAATGTTACGTCGAAACCGAAAAACTCCCTAGCGGCATTATCAGGTTTTCTCAAAAAGCCGGATCGGTCGGGATGGCTGGGCGAGGAGCGCCTATAAGCCAGCTGAGCTCCACTGCTCTACATTGCGCAGAGGAGGGTTGTCAGTTTCCCGGCTTTGTAGGCTAAAGCCGATCGATCTCGCCATGATCTGCTCCACCCAGCCGATGGCATGCGCTATGGCGCTCATCGTCGTCGGGCTCGCGTTCCATCGCAACAACTGTGCGATTGCTTCGCCAAAAACTGTTTCCCTTTCACCGGTGAACTGCGTGAGAAGTGCCTGCATTGCTTGGCTTTTCTCAGCTATCCGGAAACCATTCGCCGCTCTCTGTCTGCGACCAATGTCGTAGAAGCCATTAACGTTCAACTGGAAATGATGCCCCGCAACAGTGTTGGTTACTTCCACTTGGAAGAGATCCTAAAGCTCGAACTCGGCCCCGCCGTTTCTTCCCGGGAAGCAGGGGCGATGGAAAACCATGAGCAAGAATATCGCGCCCGTGCTTCACCAGTTCAATGCCATGTCTCAATCCCGTTTCGAGACTACGGCATGAATCTGTTAAACACAACTTTATTGACAAGTGCGGGCACGAGCGTCTTACAGATACTGGTGTTGGTTTGAGCAGTCTTTTCTCGAGCATGGACATGCGCCACCGAGGTAACCTCGGTCTCTGCACGTTAAAGCGCATTTCTTCTACCTGCCGGGCGCACCTCCGGCATTGCCATGGCCATGGAGATTCAGCGGACGGCTCGCTCCCGGCGCATGTCGATTGCAGAATGGGTGCGGCAGGCGCTCGACCTTGCGCGCCGCAGAGAGCTCATCGGCAGTCTGGAGAAAAAGCTCGAAACGGTGCGGCGCGCGGTGCAGCATCGATATCCTGCTGGTGATATCGATAGCATGCTTGCTGAAAATCGAAGCGGGATATATACGCGGTTTGCAGCCGTGATTCTGATCGACTCCAACATCCCAAAGTATCTGGTTGGCGCTCCTCACCACATCGGTTGATGCGCGGCGCTTGCTGGAAAACTGATCACCGACCGAGAGCGGCTGGTAACCGACGGAGAAGTTCTGCAAAGAGATCGTGCATCGCCATGTTGCGATTGACCTTCGCGCCGCAATCCAGCCCGCTTTCGACGCACTTCCCGGGGGTAGCAGACGAGGTGTTGACGGTGGACCGGGGGGCATTCTCCGCCTCTGGTTGGGAGCAATATTCAGGGCTTTTTCGTTCACAGTTGCCGCCCTTCGCTCCCTGCAAATCGCCTGCGTGCGAACCCATGGCGCATCTTCTCCCGGCAGCCTTGAACTAGGGCGAATGACAGC
>Ga0209804_1000189_pt1 | contig 54080 bp, 49 predicted proteins | sample GraSoiAngelo_139_FD_185896 | JGI IMG/M metagenome (GOLD analysis project Ga0209804, IMG submission 185896) | Grasslands soil microbial communities from the Angelo Coastal Reserve, California, USA - 14_0929_12_20cm (SPAdes) (version 2) | ecosystem: Environmental > Terrestrial > Soil > Grasslands ... | reverse complement strand
AAAGAACCGAATCTTGCTTCCAACGCTTAAAACCGAGACCTGTAGAGGAGTGGAACTTCCTGCGGCGAACGACCAGTTGAAGATACAGCCCCTGCCGTTTAACTCACTGAATCGCCAGATGCGCACCCGCCTGTCCTGGTGGTGTTAAAGGGAGGAGCGTGATCGTCCCCCTGCCGATTTTGTAAGAATAGGGCTCAAAGTTGTCGGGTTACCTTTCCGGATGGGATATTCTTGCTACGCACATGACAAGCAGCGGTGATAACGGTGTTTTCCCATAGACTTGGTGTCTCGGCTTTGATTTTGGCTTGCCTCGGGTCCGCCTGTGCCCAAGCTCAAAGAGTCGACGTCGAGCCTATCACCTCGGCACTGAGAGCGCACGATTTCGACCGGGCAATCGAGCTTAGCCGGGCGGCTTTGACGCGGACACCAAAGAATGCGCAACTCTGGTCCCTGCAGGGAATCGCGTTCGCCTCCAAGGGTGATCGCAAACGCGCCCTCCAATCATTCCAACAAGCGCTGAAGATTTCTCCCGACTACATTGCGGCTCTGGCCGGCGCCGGCCAGCTCTACTATCAAGCGGGTGATCGGAAAGGGGTGCCGCTGTTGAATCGCCTGGTACAGTTGCGGCCCGACGATCCAACCGCCCACGCTATGCTTGCGGTTCTTAGCTATCGCGAGGGGAAGTGCGCTGCGGCGGTCGGGCACTTCGAAAAAGGTGGAGCTTTGCTGGAATCGCAGCGTGATGCGCAACACGCTTACGGAATCTGCCTGGTTAGGCTGCGCAGGTTGGATGACGCGATAAAAGTTTTCCAGCACACCGTCACGTTAAAGCCGGATGACCGACACGAACGTCAAATTCTGGCGTCCGTCCAGGTGATGGCGAAAAAGCCTCAGGATGCCATCGCGACGTTAGAGCCAGTGCTGCACGCTGACAGTCCAGACGCGAGCACATTGGAACTGGCTTCGACAGCCTACGAGGATGCCGGGGAGACTCCGCGCGCCGTCAGCTCGTTGCGACAGGCCATCCTGCTCGATCCCCAGGACGTAAATCTTTATCTGGATTTTGCCAGCATGTGTCTGGCGCACCAGTCCTTCAAGGTTGGCATTGACGTCGTAAGCGATGGCATGCGCGTCCAACCGAATGCGGCGGAACTTTATCTGGCACGCGGCGTTCTCTACGTCCAACTAGCTGATTACCAAAGCGCGGAAGCCGATTTTGAGCGCGCTCACGAACTAGATCCCAACCAGTCTCTAAGTGCAGCCGCTCAGGGCTTGGCCGCGTTACAGCAGAATGATATCGGGCGCGCCCTGGCCGAGATTCAGACGAAGCTGGCAAAAAAGCCGAATGATGCGTACCTCCTTTATTTACAGGCTGACTTTCTCACGCAAAAAGGTGTGGACCCGGGAACTCCGGAATTTCAAGCGGCCCTGCATTCGGCCACGAAGTCGGTGTCCTTGCAGCCATCCCTCGCTCCGGCCCGGGCGGTCCTCGCCAAGCTGTATATGCAGGCTGGAAAGCTCCAAGATGCGATCGTGGAGTCCAGGAAAGCGCTGGAGATCGATCCCAAAGATCAGACCAGCGTGTATCGCCTGATCCAGGCACTGCGCAAGACGGGGAAAAAAGAAGAAATTCCGGCACTGCTGAAGCGGCTAGCAGACCTCCGCGAGCAGGCGGCCAAAGAGGATAGAGAACGCTACCGGTACAAGCTTGCCGGAGGTGAAAGCCAGGCCGGGGAACCGGCCCGGCAATAAGTCAGACCGGGCGGAGAACCCCTTTTTGCGAAAACCTTTACTCAAACCGACCGCGTGGAGATAATCGGACGAAGATTTCTTCAATAATCCATGGGGAGTCTCGGCTTCTGTAAATGACCTTCAGCCGCAGGACTTTCATTCAGCTTTCGGCGTGCTCCGCCGTGTCATGGACCACCCGCCGCCTGTTTGCGCAGGGTGTTTCGTCCCATACCGCGAAGCCTTTGGCAAGGCCGGCACCTTCCGGGCGGCCGTTCAACGCGAAGTTGGTTGATGTCGCTGCATCAGCTGGTCTAGGAGCACCGATTATCTACGGCGGGACGGAGAGCAAGAAGTACATCGTGGAAACAATGGGTTGCGGCTGCGCTTTCATTGATTACGACAACGATGGCTGGATGGATATCTTCCTGCTTTCCGGCACGCGCCTCGATGGCGCTCCGGCCAATGCAGGCAACCGGCTCTACAAGAACAATCGCGACGGCACCTTCACTGATATCACGGAAAAAGCGGGGTTGAAGGCTGTTGGCTGGGCCTCAAGCGTATGCGTTGGTGACTACAACAACGACGGGTTCGAGGACTTGTTCGTTACTTTCTTCGGTCAAAACCGGCTCTATCGCAACAACCGTGACGGAACTTTTACCGATGTGACCAAAGAAGCCGGAATCTGGAATGCCCAGCCCCGCTGGGGAGCGGGCTGCAGTTTCCTGGACTACAACCGCGACGGCCACCTCGATTTATTCGTCTCAAATTATGTTCGCTTCTCGTTCGAACACGCCCCTGTTCCCGGAGCGAACAGCACTTGTAACTGGAAAGGGCTCCCCGTGCTGTGCGGACCGCGGGGGCTACCCACGGGACAGCATTCCCTGTATCGCAACCATGGCGACGGAACCTTCACCGACGTCAGTCAACAGGCCGGCATCACCAAAGCCACGCAATCGTACGGGATGACCGTAATTGCGGCTGACCTGGATGAAGACGGCTGGCCCGACATTTATGTGGCTTGCGACTCCACGCCCAGTCTGCTCTTCATGAACAATCACGACGGCACATTTCGCGAAGAGGGTGTACTGCGAGGCGTGGCGCTCAGCGATGATGGCGCCGAGCAGGCCGGAATGGGCGTAGGCGTCGGCGACTACGATCTGGATGGGCATCTTGATCTCTTCAAGACTCACTTTGCCGATGATGCAAGCGTCCTTTATCGCAATGACGGAACGGGAAATTTCGACGATGTGACTCGAACCTCGCGGCTGGGAGTTGAAACTCGCTACGTATGCTGGGGTGCGGGAATCATCGACCTTGATAACGACGGCAATCCCGACCTGTTCATGGTGACGGGAAACGTATACCCGGAGGTTGAGAAGAAGCTCCCGCAGTACGCTCACAAAACGCCACGAGCGGTGTTTCGCAATCTAGGCGATGGCAAGTTTGAAGAGCTTACCGAGACCGCCGGTCCAGGTGTGGCGGACGCCCATTGCAGTCGCGGCTGTGCTTTCGGGGATTTCGACAACGACGGCGACGTGGACATCCTTGTCGTCAACCTGAATGAGCCTCCCTCGCTACTGCGTAACGATCTGACGGGAAGCCAGAACTGGATCAAGATCAAACTGGAAGGAGTGAAATCCAACCGAAGTGCGATCGGCGCGCGCGTAGTTGTGCATTATGGCGGCAAGAAACAAGCGCAAGCCCTGCTCAGCCAATCCAGCTTTTACTCCTGCAATGATCCCCGCCTGCATTTCGGCTTAGGTCCATCCACAGCGGCTGACGTCGAGGTATTCTGGCCTAGCGGCCTGCACGAGAAGTACAAACATGTAGCCGCCAACCAACTTCTCACCCTTCGCGAAGGTGCGGGGCCGGTGCCCGGTAAAGGATGGGCGCGCTAACAAGCTGACCGGGCCTCGACTGGCTACAAGCCCTGCGAAAATTCTTGACACCAAGGGTCGGCGGTTGTATAAAGCTGCCCCGAGAAAACGTTTACTGCACTGCGTTTGGGGGACCAATCATCCTGCTGCGGGGGGATTTATGCGAGATGCCTCGAGGTTCTCTGTCTTCGTGCGTGGGTTAGGTTTGACGTTACTCCTCTCCCTTACTGCCCGGGCGCAGTTCACCGGTAGTATTCAGGGAATCGTGATCGATCAGACGGGGGCTGGAGTACCTAAGGCTGCCGTCACTTTGGTGAACAACGCGACGCAGGTGGCGGCGAGTACCGCGACGGACGCATCGGGCAATTATCGCTTCGTAAGTCTCGCGCCCGGATCCTACAAGCTAACTGCTGAGGCGCCGGGCTTCTCGAAGTCGGCAGCTACGGTTAGACTCTTGACCGAACAGAACTTGAGCGTGCCGCTGACGCTGAAGGTCGGCGCTGCGACCGAGGCGGTGACAGTGACTGCGGAGACGCCTGTGGTTGATACCGCTGACAGCCGTAACGAGCTTACTCTCGAGAACAATGCTGTCGCGCAATTGCCCGTTCCCGGTCGCAACCTCGTTACACTAACTACCTTGGCACCAGGTGTCTCCGGTTTGGGGACGATGGGCGGCGGACAGCCGGGCAAAGCGGGAACGCCGGGCTCGGGTGTGGACAACTACTCGACCGAGACGCAGGTGGATGCCAGCGCCAACGGTCAGGGGCAGATGTCGAACATGTACGTGATCGATGGCCTCGACGTAACCAGCGGCATTCGCCAGGGAGTTTTGAATCTGACACCAAATCCGGAATCAATTCAAGAAACTAGCGTGCAGGTCAACACGTATTCCAGCGAGTACAGCCGGGCTACCGGCGTGCAAGAAGTGTTGACCACCAAGTCGGGATCGGACCAGTTTCATGGCTCAGCCGCTGATTGGTTCTACTACCAGAACTGGTTTGCCAAGACCCACTTCACCAATCCTAAGGGTTACCTGCCGTTCCACGGCAACAACATGTCATTCTCCGTGGGCGGCCCGATTGTTCCTCACCGCCAATTCTTTTTCTACTTCGCGGTCGAGCCATTGCGCTCGTCCCTAGCTACGAACTCCTTAATTACGTTCGCAGACCCGCAGTTCATTACGTGGGCACAGCAAAATTACCCCAATACTGTGGGAACCAAGGTGCTCTCGACGTATCTTCCGACTGGTGTGGGCGGCGTTAGCGTACAGTCCACAGCATCCACTATTTCGGGGTGCGGTACCGCCGCGACAAACAATCTGCCGTGTAATATGCCTTTCGTCGACCAAGGCAACTTCAGTGCTCCGCAAATCCGTAACGGTACTCAGTATTTCGTCCGCATCGATAAGTACTTCAAGAACGACCGCATCTACGGAAGTTTCTACCGAACGTTATTGAACTACGGCGCGGCTTCGGCGGTTCCAGCGTTCTCGGCGCTGAACAACAACTGGCAGCGTGCTTTCCAGGTGAATTACACACACAACTTTTCGCCTACGACGCTGAACGAAGCTATCTTCGGGGCGAACCGGGTCGAGGGTGTACTGGGCAGCGGAGCGAAGGACTACTCGGTTCCTTCGATCGCGGTCCAGGGTATCAACACCGAAGCTGGACAGGCGTTTGGTGTGGGTTTCGCACAAGGGGATTTCATTCAGCACAACTACCACTGGCGCGATGTGTTGACCCACGTCCGCCGTACTCACACCTTGAAGTTTGGTTACGAAGGTTGGTACGGAGATGATGTCGAGCCCTTCCAGGGACCGTGGTCGCAGCCGACCTTCAACTTCGACAATCTCCTGGCACTGGCGCAGGACAATCCTCACAGCGAAAACCATGTCATGTACGACCCCATCACCGGAAAACCTGTTTTGTGGTCATGGAATGCCGCTTCGCGAACTTGGGGCATGTTCGCGGAAGATACTTGGAGAGCCCGAAAAAATCTCACCCTGACCTTAGGCTTGCGCTGGGATGACGAAGGCAATCCTTGGTCCAAGAGCCAAACCACGGTGTTTGGGAACTTCTATCCAGGCCCGGGTCAGACTTTTCACGAGCAGGTTGCCAATGGTTTTGCCAAGGCAACCCACAACGCGCTTAACCACACACTGAATAACCTTCTGAGCCCGCGTGTGGGATTCGCTTGGGACATCACGGGCAGTGGAAACACCGTTATACGCGGTGGCTTCGGTCTGTATAACAACTGGCTCACCTCAGCCAACGTGCAGGAGGAATTTCGTGGCAGTCCACCCGGTCCGATTGTTCCCACGTTTACCGCAGGCACGGCCACTCCTCCGGTTTTCGTGCTGGGAACCGGTGGGAAGCCCCCATTCGGGTTTACGTATCCGGCCTTGGCGGGATCGCCCATATGTCGTACGCTTGGCCCCAGCGGTTGTCTGAATTCGCAAGGGGGCATTGTAGGTGGCAACTTTGGAATTGGGGCTATCAACCCCAACCTGAAATCCCCCAGGGCTGATATTTGGTCGCTCACGTTGGAACGAAAAATCGGCGCCAACTACTCGGCGGCCATGGGATATTCGGGATCGCACGGCTACCACCTGGTTGGTGGTGGTGATCAGGCCGGGGTGGTCAGTTACGGCCAGGATATTAATGCCTTCGCCGGCGACTTGATCCAACACAATAGCTTGTCCCCGACTCGGCTCAACCCGAGCTTCGGGTCGATCGGATACACCGACAATAACCGCCGCAGTAACTATGAGAGCGTGTATTTCGAACTAAAGGGGCGTTTCTCAAGGCGTGGGTTCTTTGACGCTTCTTACACTCGCTCCAGTTCCAAAGACGATGCCTCGGCATATCCCGCCGAAGCAGATCCAAACCAGTATTACGGGCCGTCTCCCTGGGACGTGCCGAACCGTTTTTCGCTCACCCTCAACTACCAGCTTCCGGGCCTGAACAACGGCAAAGGTGCTTTAGGTCGCGTCACCGGCGGTTGGGGAATTAGTGGCACCAGCATCGCCCAGAGTGGGTATCCGGCAATGGTCTGGACCACGGCAAGTTTCCAGGGTGTTTGCGCGAGTCCGACCAACTGCCCCTCGGCGGGGAATCCTTTCATTGGATATGGTCCACGCAGCGGCGATTACAACGCTGATGGAGACACCGGCGGTACTGGCGGCGTAGGCCTTGATTATCCGAATGTCAGCAACTACAGCCAAGGAACGTCAAAGAACGCCTTTCTCCACGGTGCCTTTGCTGCCGGCCAATTCTCTCAGCCTGCATTTGGCTCGGAAGGCAATGAGCGCGCCAACCAGTTCCGCTCTCCTAACTTTATCGAGACGGACCTGAACTTCTATAAAGACACAGGTCTCACCGAGAGGGTTAATCTCCAACTGCGGTTCGAGTTCTTCAACATCTTCAACCGCGTAAACCTGACGAGCTTTGATACCAACCTGGCAGACGGGAGTTTTGGTTTGGCGACGGCCCAGCAATTGCCGCGAAATTGGCAGATCGGAGCTCGCATTACGTTTTGACCCGATGTGATCGAAAAAACCACGGCTTCGACGCTCCGACCAGGGTGTCGGGGCTCTTCCTTTTCTCGCGAAGGATTCCGGATGATCTGGTTCCAGACTGATAGGCCAGAATGATTTCCGCGTCTGCAATCAAGCTATCAAGGCTGGATTTAAAACCCATGCTTGGATTCGCGATCCTGGTTCACGCACAGAAGCGCATCGGTGCCGCGGGACTTGTTCTTGTCCTCTTGGCCTCTGGTTTCGGCCAAACCGGCGAAGGGCAGAAGCAAGCAATCGCGGCGGCGCTGCAGAATCGCCAATTCGGTCAAGCCCTGCAGTTGCTCAGAGCCGCACTGCAGCAGCGGCCGGCCGACCCGGAATTATGGACGATGCAGGGCGGCACCTACCTGGGCCAAATGAAGCAGAAGGAAGCATTGCTGTCCTATAACAAGGCACTGAAAATCTCTCCTGATTATCTTCCCGCACTGAAGGGAGCTGCTCAAATTGAGTACGACAGCGGCAGCTCTAGGGCGATCCCGCTCATCCAGCACGTGCTCCGTTTACGGCCCGAGGATCGCATAGCTCATGCGATGTTGGCTGTTCTCGAGTACAGGCGCGGAGACTGTGCTGCAGCGGTCGCCCACTTTGAGAGAGCCGGCAGCTTGCTCGATTCGCGTTTGCCGGCGCTGCATGCCCGCGGCATTTGCCTGATGCGGCTCAAACAACTCGATTCTGCGGCAGCAGTTTTTCAGCAAGCTCTTGCGCTTCGGCCGGACGATAGCGAGGAGCGCCGTTTATTGGCATCCGTCCAACTCATGGCGCATCAACCGCAAGAGGCGCTGCGCACCCTCAGGCCGTTGCTCGATGCGGGTGACACCGCAACCTTAGATCTTGCCGCGTCCGCGTATGAGGACGCCGGCAATACCGAGCAGGCAGTCAGCACACTGCAAAAGGCGATTGTGGCGGATCCCAATGATGTGAACCTCTATCTGGATTTCGCGCACCTTTGTTATGAACACAGCTCATTTCAGGTGGGTGTGAATGCACTCAGCGACGGCATTGGCTTACAGCCGAATGCGGCACCACTATACTTGGCGCGAGGAGTCCTCTATGTTCAGCTGGGCCAGTATGACAACGCTGAGGCCGACCTCGACAAGGCGCACGAAATTGATCCGCGTGAGTCGCTCAGTTCAGCCGCCTTGGCCGTGGCGGCTGTGCAAGAAAATGATTTCGGCCGCGCCTTGACCACGGTCAACGACAAGTTGAAGCGGAACCCTGAGGATCCTGTGCTCCTGTATCTTGAAGCCGATCTTCGACTGCAGAACGGCGCAAGCCCGGGTTCCCCCGACTTCGAATTAGCCATACGTTCAGCTAGGAAGGCAGTCGCCCTGCAACCAAGTCTTTCCGAAGCGCGCGGCGTCCTGGCAAAACTCTATCTGCTGTCCGGCCAATATAAGGAAGCAATGGAGCAGTGCAGAAAGGCATTGAGGGATGATCCGAAAAATCAGGCCGCAGTGTATCACCTGATCCAGGCATTGCGGAGGACCGGCAACACAAGTGAGATTCCTCCGCTGCTGAAGCGGCTAGCAGAACTCCGGGAAGACGCGGGGAGGGAACAAGCGCAACGTAACCGGTTCAAGCTGATCGAAGACGACAGCCGCGAGGCAGCTTCCGAGTAGCCTGTATCGATCGACAGGGCTCGACCGTTACTGCCGAGTAGCTCCTTTCGGAAAGGTGCAGAACCAGCGACTTCCGCGACACTGGCAACTTGGGGCCAAGTTGAGTTTTTAACAACTAAGGAGCAACTCGCTCAGGCGGGCCAGATTTTGTCTTTCCAGAGGGACCATGCAGCAAATCGGTGCGTGGTCGATTGTTTTCTGTCTTGGTCGCTGCGCGGCGTCGCGGAGGAGGAGTTATGAAGAAGACTGATCAGGAGATTTCGCGAAGGCAATTCGTTTCTTCAGCTTTCTCGACGGCTGTTATTTCCTGCCTTCCTGCCCAATTGCTGAATTCGGCGATTGCAGCGCAAGAAGGAGCATCAAGCGAGGCAACGTCTTCTGCGATCACGCCAGCATGGAAGGACCAAGGGGTCGAGAATCTAACAAAGTCGCCCTATGCCAAGCTGCGCAATATCCCAGTCCGCGCCGTCACCATCAGGGAAGGATTCTGGAGTCCCCGCCGCAAGATCAACGTCACGCGGAGCATACCTACGATGCACGATCTGCTCGAGGCCAATGGGCGGATGAATAACTTCCGCCGGCTGACCGGCGCGAATAAGGCAGAACAGCACGGCCCAGTATTCTCTGACTCCGATATTTATAAATGGATCGAAGCTGTCGGATTTGCCGTGCAGTCCGGCGACCTGGCAGAGATGCGACCGACGGTCGACAGAATGATTCAAGAGGTTGTAGCCATCCAGGAACCCAGTGGATATCTAAATACTTACTACGTTGACGATCGCAAGAACCTGAGAATGCTTCCGCAGACACAGAGCACGGGACACGAACTCTACAACATCGGGCATATGCTGCAGGGAGCCATTGCCTATTATCGCGGTACGGGTGATCGCCGCCTGCTGGATGCTGGGATCCGTTTCGTCAATGACTTTCTGCTGCCGAATTATGGCCCAGCGCCCAAGATGCCTATCGTCTCCGGCCATCCGGAGATCGAATTAGCGTTAATCGAGCTCTACCGCATTACCGGAGACCGTCGCCAGCTTGAGCTCGCGGGATACGTTCTGCAGAGTGACGATCGGATAAAACTCCCGGAACGCCGTACGATTTACATGTTCAGCGGCACACCGTTCACGGCCCGGACCAAACTGGAGGGCCATGCTGTGCGGGCGATGTATGCGTGCTGTGGCGCCACGGACTACTACATGGAAACCGGAGACCAGGCGTATTGGAAGGCGCTAAACACGCTGTGGGAGGATCTGACGCAGCACCAGATGTACATCTCGGGCGGCGTGGGCGCACGGAGCGACGGAGAATCCTTTGGCGATGCCTATGAACTCCCGAATGCTCGCGCCTACGGGGAAAGCTGCGCCGCCATCGGCAACATGATGTGGAACTGGCGCATGCTGGCCTGCACTGGAGATGCCAAGTATGCCGATGTCATCGAGCGGGCCCTGTATAACGGCATCAACTCCGGAATGTCGCTCGATGGGACCCTTTATTGCTACCGAAATCCGCTGGCCTTCGACCCTTCCACAGGAGACAAAATCCGCAACCCGTGGTACGACGTGACCTGCTGCCCGCCCAATCTGGAGCGCACGCTGGCATCATTACCGGGCTATTTTTACAGCTCCAGCAGCGATGGACTGTATGTTCATCTCTTTGACAATTCCGATCTTGATTGGCATTTGGAGAACGGAACAGGTTTGAAGGTGACTCAGAAGACCAATTATCCCTGGGACGGCAACGTACAAATTACCGTCACGCCGGAGCGCGCTTCGGATTTTGTCTTCCACCTGCGGGTCCCGGGTTGGGTAGATCGTGCCCAAGTTGCCGTAAATGGAAAGCCCGTAACCGGAGTAAAGTCAGGCGAGTATCTGCCACTCCAGCGTCGATGGTCAGCCGGGGATGTCGTCACATTGCAGATGGAAATGCCGGTGCAAGTCGTTGAAGCAAACTATCACGTGATTGAGGACAATGGGCGGGTTGCGGTCGAGAGGGGCCCATTACTTTATTGCCTGGAAGAAGTCGATCAGCCCAATGTTGCGCTGAGCGACGTAGCGCTTGAGTTAGAAAAGAACCCATCAACGGAGTTCCAACCTGAGCCCAAGCCTGGCTTGCTGGGTGGAGTCCTTGTGCTCCGTCACGACGGGGTTGCGATTGATCGACCCTTGGGAGTGCCGCTTTATTCGCGCTATAGCGGCAGTCAGGCGAAAAAGAGGCAGGTGCCCCTGACGTTCATCCCCTACTACGCCTGGGCAAATCGAAACGCAACCACGATGCAGGTCTGGACGCCAGTCGCCCGGGGCTGAACCCATCTCGAGCAGTACTTCGTTGATTTGTGCCATCTCTAGAACCTGACGTTGTCTCGGTTCGCGAGATGCGAGCACCTGCCGCACTAAGCGGTACGATCGGATCACAACCGTCATCCTCCGGGCTTACCGCCACCACATCTGCATCCAGCATCATGAAGGTCAGCCGCCGATACCCTTCCAGCGGATTCTTCTGGTGGAAGGCGATGATGGCTTCCTTCTCCCATGCTCCAACCAGAAATCCCCGGGGAATCTCCGAGTAAAGGAGGCCCGAGGAGCTGTCGGCTTTCTTTGGCTGTATCCGCCGTTTCCAGCTTCGTGCCCGAGTAAGTCAGCCGTGGCTCTCCGGGGATCTCCCCCCTCAGTCGCCGCTGCTGCGCAGATTTCCCGCAGCGGGTTCCTCAAGCGGTACTCCTCGCGTCCGCCCAGGAGTACATGATCCGAGGGCGCAGCAACGTTTATGGCAGATGATGCATTTATGGCAGATGACGCGCTCGACCAAAGCGGAAAAGGCTCAAACGTTGAGGGTCGAGAATCTCGAGCAACGCCGAACAACTGTTCGAATGCCCGCCCAAAGGTCGCCTACTCCGCCAGCCGGCCCACCTCTGGTCTCGCAGTGTGCAGGATGTGTGCGTTCCAAGGAGCACTTATATTCAATCTAATGAACTGGCGTTCTTCTCCAACTCCGCCGGTGGGAGTTTCGCAGATTCTTCCTGTCAGTGATTTCTGATTGAGAGTTTCTTCCCGATGAATACTAGTTTGGCTCGTGTGGAAAAGCTGCATAGCCGCAGTTCGAGAGGTTCAAGACAATGACCAGACAGGCTGCTGATACTAGAATTTGATCGTTGCTGAAATCTGTACAGAATAGCCCTGGAACGGTCGCCCGATTCGAGAATTCTTTGAAATACTTAAGGCCGAGGCTGGCTTTTCTCGCCGGTAGCATTACATTCGATGCAAACCCGAGGGAGTTGACCCGCCTCGCATCGGCACGACTCTCCTGCATCGCCGGGTTTGTTCCGTGAGAGAGAAAAGTCAGGCTGTAGCAACGACGCGGAGATGCCCTTGGCGGCGTGATCGCGGCGCGGGCTTTACCGTGATCTCAACGTCTCGGCCAAGCAGGGTCAGGAAATGCATAAGTCGTTCGGTCGAGAAACCAGATAGCTGACCTCGCAAAAGACGTGAAATCTTGGGTTGATCAATCCTCAGGATATGCGCGGCACGAGTTTGGTTTAGTCGCCGCGCGCGAATGGCCTCACTAATACGGATCGCAAGATCGGCCTTGGCGAGACGCTCTTCGGGGTTGGGTAGACCGATGTCGGCGAACACGTTCCCGCTGCCTTCTTCGACCTCGATTCTCTTGCTCATGTCTGCTACTTGTTCCGAGCGTCTAACCATTCCGCGGGTTCGTCTTCGGCTCGCTTGAGACGCGATTTGATTAGCTCAATCTCCGTTTTCGGCGTCTTGATCCCGCCCTTTGATTTCTTCTGAAACTTGCTAGCGCATACTGTCCACCCGCCCACATTATAGGAACCGGTCTTGCTGTCCGACAGTCATGCCGACGCACGGCGTCATCAAGCCTCATCCTTCGCAGAACGCGGCTATCAATTGACTATAGACTATAGACTATTGACAGCTATATAAACAATAGGCTAAGCTCTATTGAAACTATCTCTAACAATAGGCTGTGACCTATGAAGAAGGCTAGACTTGCAGCCCAGTCCCGCTCGCAACTCGATGAACGCTTCAGGGAACTGGGGCCGGCAAAGCGCTATACCCCGCCCGTCCGCGGCTGGATCAAGGCTCTTCGGGAGGCGCTCGGCATGTCAACGGCGCAGCTCGCGAAGCGGCTGGGGATCAAGCAACCTTCCCTGGTGGCGCTCGAACAGTCCGAAGCAAAGGGAACCATCGAGCTGGCCACATTGCGGCGCGTGGCCGAGGCGCTCGACTGCACTCTGGTCTATGCGCTCGTGCCAAACAAACCGCTGGAAACGACGCTCCGCGACCGAGCGCGCGCGTTCGGTCGGCGGCGGCTGGGTCCGGTCGAGCACTCGATGTTGCTGGAGGACCAGAAGGTGACGGCCAAGGACGCCGAAGCGCGCCTCGATGAAATTGTGCGCGAGACGAATCCGCGGCTGTTCTGGGATTAGCGGGCGTGAGCGACCTTTTCGAGCAGCCGGACGACGCCACACCGCTGACGCCGGAGGAAGTGCGCGAGCTGATCCCCGCGCATATCGCCTATCGCCGCGAGCTGAACGAAGCGGAGCAGGAGAACATCGCGCGCGCGCAGGATTGGGCGCTCAACCGCCGCCGTGATCCGCTGAGCGAGAAGTTCGTCCACGAGCTGCACCGGCGGATGCTCGGCGACGTATGGAGGCGGGCGGGCAAGTTCAGGACGAGCGAACGCAATCTCGGGACTGCGTTTTACGAGATTCCCGTGGCCTTGCGCCAATTGCTTGACGACACCAAGGCGTGGATCGATTACAAGACATATCCGCCCGACGAGATCGCGGTGCGCTTCCATCACCGGCTCGTGCAGATTCATCCCTTCCCGAATGGCAACGGCCGCCACGCCCGCCTCATGGCGGATCTTCTGGTGATGAGGCTCGGGGGTGAGCGGTTTTCGTGGGGAAGCGCGAATCTGCAGGGTGCCGGCGCGGCGCGCCAGCGTTATATCGCCGCCCTGCAGGCCGCCGACGATCATGACATCGGTCCGCTGCTGGCATTCGCGCGCTCATAGACACCTTGGCCATGCTGTTCGCCGTCCATCATCATCAGCAGCAGCAGCATTGTTATCATCGCGATGCATCATCATGATCATTGTCACCGCCATAAGCAGCAGCAGCACCAGCAACGGCAGCAGCGGCCGCGGCGGCAGTGATCATCGGCACCGGCATGGTGGTGACGCTGATGGCGATGGTGGCGGTGGTGATCGTCGCCCCGGCCATGGCCACAGTGCGCCCCTGCTGCGTGAGGGATCGTTACCGGATGGCCGAGACGCAAGGCTCGGTGACCCTGGCACTCACGGGGATCCCCAACGCAGTGCGCGTGGCGTTGGCGACTGACGACAGTCATGGTGGCCCTAACTCAGCCGTTGAGAGTAATTGGATCGGAAACGAAACCTCGAAAGTAGCGCCCTACGAACCGAGCTACGCAATGCCGATGACTGGATGGTTAGCTTTTGGGGCTTCCGTCTTTACGGCACCGAATGGGAGAGGCACAATAAACCCCATGAGCAACCCGGCTAGCCGGTTCTCCGCCGGCTGCGTCTTAGCGCTTTTGCTGTTTCTTCCCACCATCGTCCGGGGACAGAGAATCCCTGAATTTGATCTCGGCGCCAGCCATCTCGAACTCAGCGGGCCGGCGGAGCCCTGGCGTTTCGTCAACGCGGTCGGAGAAAAAGCTGGAACATGGGGATTTGAGAGCGGAGTCCTCGAGGGATGGGTTTACCCCTTGAAGGTATTCCACGATTTCAGTCTTGCCTTCCAGATGGAAGGATCACCCATCATCTTTCCTGGAGAACAGCTGATCCGTGCCGTGCGAGTTCGTCCTCAGAGTGTCGATTTGCAATATTCTGCGGAACGGTTCACGGTCACCGAAACGCTGTTTACCCCGCGTCGCGAGGCTGGCTTCGTGATTTTGCTGAAGGCCAACATCTCGGCCCCGTTGCGAGTGTTCGTGCGGTTTAGACCCGACCTCAATCTCATGTGGCCCGGCTCTGTCGGAGGCCAGGTCGTCTCCTGGAATCAAGAAAAACGATGTGTGGAACTCAACGAGCCCACAGGCACCTACTCCGCCCTGGTCGGCTCGCCAGCAGCTGTTGGGGGGACAGCAGTGGGATATCACCCCTACTTGACTAACGACCAGCCGTACGAGCAGATCGAGCTGCGTGTTGGTGTGGACGAGGCGCGGCGCGCATACGTACCCATCATTGTGACCGGGGGTATCCGCAACATATATCAGCCCGCCGCCACCTATGACCGAATCCTGAAGGATGTTCAGGAATTTTATGCGGAAAGCGTGAAGCACTACGCTGATCTCGATGCCAACGGGCCGCAAGTCATCACCCCTGATGCCGAAGTTAACTCGGCCTTGCGCTGGTCGCAGATCTCGCTTGATCAGTTAAAGGTCTGCAACCCCTATCTTGGTTGCGGCTACGTTTCCGGCTACGGCTCTTCCGGTACGGGAACTCGTCCCATGTATGCCTGGTTTTTTGACGAGCCGAATATCAGTGAGCGTGCATGGACCGAAGTTGGCGGTTCAGAGAGTATGCGCGAAGCGTTTCGATTCATCCAGAGATACCAACGCGAGGATGGACAGATTCCGCACGAAGTGTCACAAAGCGCGGGCGCGGTTGACTGGTTCAGGAACTATCCCTACGCCTATATCCACAGCGACAGTTCCCTCTGGTATTTGATCGCCATGGGCCATTTCTACCGCTTTACCGGCGACCGCGCATTCTTGAAGGAGAGCTGGCCCTCGATACGGAAGGCTTATAGTTACTGTCTCTCACTCTTGAATGCCAACAATGGTCTTCCTCAAATACCGCCGGAAGACTGGGGATCAATGGAGACTGCCGGCGTCGCCGCACAAGACTCAGCCATGGCCGGCGAGTGGATTGCTGCCCTGCGCGCCACGGCAGAGTTGGCCCGGGCGATGGATGATCCGGATCTGGCGCGCGAGTCCGAGAGGCGCGAGAAATTCGCCTCCGACTCGCTGGAGAGAATGTTCTGGAATCCGTCTCTCGGATACTACGACTATGGAATGAGCAAAGCTGGGGATAAAGTTACCTATCTGAATCCAACCATTGGTTACAGCGCCTGGTTTGGCAGCCTGCCGCAGCAGCACGCCCTGGCAGTGCTGGAGCGGCTGGCGACAGCAGAGTTTCTCTCCGACTGGGGAGAGCGCAGCATGTCGCTGGCAGATTCGCGCTACAACGAGAACTCTTACCAGGTGGGTTCGGCGTGGCCATTCTTTACGGTCGCTCCCATCCTTGCCGAATACCGGTATCACAATGCAGTGCAGGGCTTCATCAGCTGGATATCGATGACTCGTTTGCGTATGTTTAATGCTCGCGGAGCGATGCCGGAGTCGCTGTCGGGATCCTTTTATCGGCTGCTCGACAATGGAGTACCGCACCAGATGTTTTCGGAACTGGTCGCCATGCCGGGCTTCATTGAGGGCGTACTGGGGATGGACCTCGATGTTCCTCACGCGGTTCTCCATCTGGCGCCGCATATGCCTCCAAGGTGGCCAGAAGTTGCCGTTCGCGAGTTTCCCTTCGGACAAGGGAAGGTTAGTCTTGAACTCCATCAGCGACCTGGGCGACTGAATTCCGATCTGAGGGTTAGCGGCACCTCGCAGCTTTTGCTGGAATATTCTCCGGCGTTACCGGCGGGAGCGATGGTTGATTCGGTGAAGCAAGACGGGAGACCGATTCCTTTTGAGATAGAGGACAGTGGCAGCGACGTTCACGTTCACGTCCATGTCAACATGAAATCTCTTCAGGAAACAAACATAGAAGTTGACTATCACGGCGGCGTCGGTGTGGATGTTCCCTGGCAGTCGATCCTTGAGGGAGATGCCAGCAGGAATTTACATGTTCTCAGCACCTCCTATCAGAATGGCAAGTTTCGGATGCTAGTGGAAGGGCGTCCCGAACTTGAGTATGAGATCCGACTATGGACCCCATGGCAGGTCGCAGACGCAACTTCCGCCGAGAACATCAACCGAAAGGGCGACTGGACGATTTTGCGAGTTGCCGCCCCTACCAATACGAAAGCCCACCGCGACAAAGCGGGCTATGTACGCTGGACCGTAGTTGCCGCAATGCAATCGAACTGAGAAACCGCTCCGCTCAATTCGTTTCCAACTGGTCCTTTGCGGGCAGCTTCGGAAAAGGTGCGTGAGGCTCTATCTGATACCAGAATGCGACAGAAGAGATGTCATCGGTCAGGGGCAAATACCTGCCGCCACTTCTCCATCCCAAGGCCTGGATGGTCACGCGCAGATCAGAGGCAAAGCGAATCGGGTCGGGGATGTGCCAACGGTAAAGGCCAAATCTCTGCTGGGACTGGTAAAGTCCGTCAGGCTTGAGAACCTGCACTAATCCGGAATAGGGGCTTGTGAATTCTTCGTACTGGTGTTTCTCCGGATTCTCAAAATCGTAAGATCCGTTAAAGTAGTCTTCCGTGCCCGTACCATTGACGGTGGGATACTCGCGATCTCCATCCATGTAAAACTTGATTTCGCCTTCTCCCCACCAGCCATTATTGTGAACACCCCAGGCCATATAGGTCCCGACGTACTGGCCCCTGCCCTTTATACCGTCAACAATCGTGTAGACCTGCTTGTAAGGGAGAGGGTTCACCCGCCGAAACTGGGCATGGAAGTAAGCTGCGTCAGCAGGCACCGGGGCTAACGCGTAGTCCACCTGGTAATAGAGGGTCATCGTCTTGTCATCGAGGTTCTCGATGGTAATTCTGGCCTCGTGCCGGAAGGGCATCGGCCAATAAGAGTTGAAGGCACTGCCAGGATTGACGCAGACCGCGAGCGAAGAAATCCTGGCGTACTTTCCCCACCCCATAGCAAAGAAATCACCGAGTGGTACCTCCACGGACGGCTCTGCTTCGCCATCCCAATACATCCGCAGAATAGAGAATCGCCAGTTGCCGGTCGGCGTCATCCAAATGTGCTGAATGGCTCCGGAGCCACTGATCTCGGCTACCGTGTACGTCGCTCCAGCGGGAATATCCACGGAGGGGCTGATTTTCCAGCCTTTGCCCAATTCGCGCGCGGCCTTTGCGCCCGTCCCCTCGGTTGCAATGCCGCCCTTGCCTTTTTCACCGGTAGGGTTCTCAGGGCTGATGGAAAATGTCCTGGCATTGGAAAGCCGGTAGAGACTGCTCAAATGATTGTCGAGCCCGCTGTAAAACGCTTCTTGGGCCATGGCAGCAAACGGGACGGACAGGGCCAGCACCACCATAAAACACGGATTCTTTCTCATCTCAGAAGCTCCGGTTTGCCGCTCCAACAGACGCGGTTTTCTAAGTCTGCATGCCGCTCGAACCGCTTTGTTGGAACCGGGTTCAGTGCCGCATGGTGCTCGAGGATGGTTGCACAATCTCGGGAAACGCAGTGATGCGGAGCTTGGCCGCTCCGTAGGGCACGAGCGTAAGAGTCTCTTCGGGCAAATGACTCTCTACAGGGCTCTTCGGTAGGGGTCCGGCCGAGCCGTCCACCGCCAGCCATTCTGGAACCAGGCATCCCTTCATGACCAGTTCGACAGGAGGCGCACTCTCCGAAAACGGATACTCCCCGATAGGTCCCTCGATGACCTTGATCGAGGCTGCTGGATGCGCCGCATCCACCACCAAGCCATAATTCCAAGGAGTTGTGGGGCGTACTTCCCAATCGGGGGCAAGAGCGTCTTGGTCCAGCTTGGTCCAGTTCTCGCCTATTTTCAGCGAGAAGACCAGGGGACCGCGTTCGATGGCGATGGAGTTGTTCTCCCAGCTCGAAATACGAGGCTGCATGGGAAACTTCAGCTGCACGTGATCGGCTGGTTTCCATTCGCGGTTGATCACGAGATACGAGGCACTGCGTACGTCATTGAGCGGAGTGCCATTGACCGCAACTGTTGCCTCCCTGGCCCACGACGGAATTCTCAGCTTGAGAGGAAATGTTATCGCATGATCTGGGTTTACTGTCAGCTGTATGCTTTCGCGAAAGGGATACTCAGTATCCTCTTGGATCTGGACTCTGACCCTTTCGCCTACGATTGCTTCAACCTGGTTGGGCGCATAGGCGACGGCAGCCAATCCGCCATCGTCGGTGCCCATCCATAAGCTTGAAACCAGCTTGGGCCAGCCCTGATGCATGTTCGCTGTGCAGCAGCCGAATTCAGGCGTGAGCCCATACAAATTCGCATCCACGCCGTTGGTGGACCAACGACGCGGCCTGCGAGTGCAGGCGATCTGGTTGGGCTGCTGGTCGTACTGGTGGGCCCACATGTCATCGCGGAAGCTGCCGGGCAGTGCATTGAAAGCGACCCTTTCCAGACGGTCTGCGAAAACAGGATCGCCCAGCTCGGCTGCAATGAGTTCATAGGAGAACATGGACTCCACTACAGCGCACAGCTCAATTCCTTGCGAAGGGTCCGTTCCTGCAATATGTTCGTCTGCGCTGAACATGCCATTGGGAATTCCATGATAGGTGTCCAGCATCTTGACTTGTTGGTAGATTGCCTTGCGATCTTCCTCCGAGCCGGACACGATGGACCACTCGGGAGACATCTTCAGCGCCATTGCGTTGTTGACACCGTGAGTTTGCATGGCAGGATCCGGAAGGCCCCTGCCCTGCCCATTCAGAATCGAGCGGTCGGTTTTTCTTGTGTATTCAAAATGGTCGAATTGCCGTTTCCAGTCATATCCCTGATCATGCAAGACCCTAGCCAAGTTCAAAAGAGACACGTCCCCGGTGCGGTTGTACAGCCACAGGACGCTTACCAATTCATCCTGCCATCGGTATCTGCCCCAATCCTGTAAAGGCCGTTTCGGGAGTTCGCGGGCCTGAAACGAGAAATACCGCTGCATCAAAGGAACGACCCGCGGGTCGCCCGTTGCTTCCTGATACTGAGTCAAGGCTTTGAGCATGATCATCCGTGGCCACCAGTCCTGATTCGTGAGTGGACCGATCGAACCGTCTGTGCCCTGGTGAGTCAGTGTCCAATCGACCCACTTCTGCACCTTGGCTTTCAGTTTGGCGTCGTCCAGCAGATAGGCGAGTGGAACTAGGCCATCCAAAAAATACGGTCCCCGTTCCCATGCCTCTCCGGTTCCCCCCAGCCATGCGCTGTTCGGACCGACATCGGACCAGACTTCGTCGAGGTGGCCACTGAGGCCGTTTGCCTGAATTTGCAATTGCCGCTCAAGCCAGCCTCTTGGCCGGATCGATGTGAGTGGCAGCAAATACATCGCGGTCGCCTCCAGAGGAGGGCGATTCTTAAAGATCTGATGCCTGCTTACTTCTTGAGGAATCTGTCGCGGTCCCGATTGGAGGCGTTCCGTCTGCTGGGAGAAGCACGCTGCGCAGAGAGCAGCGAGGATCACCGGATAGCACGGTGACAAGCGTGATTTCATTTCTCGCCAACCCCCTTCAGTCTTCAGAAATACCTGCGATCCGCATGAAATATTGTCGGTGATTTATGCCGTCAAACCGCCACGTCGCACCTACCTTTTGAAGAAGAACGTTTGTTCCCTCCGCCTCCTTAACGGCAACAGTAGTCATAGATCCCGACCATGTTCCCTCTACTCGTACTCGCTGGGAATCCAAAACATGAATTGCCAATTCCAAGAGTGCTCCTCGGTATTGGAGGTTTAATATCCGATAGGTCCGACCATTCGCCATGAAGGAGTTCGGGAGATTAGGGGACAAGGGAATCTCATCGGGCCGCTGCGGATCCCGGAAGCCGGCGAGGTTGCGAATGATGTGCGCCGGGAGCACAGCGCCCCAGCCATAGCCTTCGCCGCCGTACGCGCCCTGCCCTCCCCAGACTTCGCAACTTGTGCCGGGCCAGCCTAGTCTTGGAACACTGGCGGGCTGCTCGCTCCCGGAAGGGAGATTTTCCAGAGAACGGCGATCCATGCTGCTGTAGACCCGCTCCGAAATGTTCTGGATTACTTCAGAAGCAAGCTCCAGTTCCGCTGCCGACCAGAGGGACTCAACGTAGGGCAGCACCAGGGACGACCAATGCAGCTCGTCGCGCCAGTCTTCAGACCCGGCTGATGATCGATGCCCTGCCTGGGAATCGGCAAAGAACTTGCGAAGCACAGGCCGCATCTTTTCTTTCTGCTCATCACTTGCAATGCCGCAGAAAATGGGGGCGACCTGGCCCACATCGCGGCCAACGGAAGTGACAAGTTGTCCATTTCGGGTATCGAAGTCGTAAAACCAGTCTTCCTTCCACAAGGCCTGCGTTTTCTGAGCAAACACCTGCTGAGTCTTCCGCCAATGTTCTGTGGAGTTTGTGTCTTCCAGCACCTCCGCAAACTGCAGCATGATTCCTGCCGCCTGCGAGGTGGCCGCCTGCAATTCGACTATTCGCAGGAAGTCAATCAACTCACCTCCCGTGGGTTGCTGGATGAGGAATCTGGTAGAGGCATCCATCCCCGTTTCCCAGCTACATTTCCCGATGACAAAACCGTCAGCGTCGGTACGATTCTTCAAGGTCCAGTACAGGAATCGTGCCAAAAGAGGGTAAAGTCTGGACAACCATTCCTTATCAGGGCTGCGCGCCCAGATGGAGGCGGCGCAGAAGAATGGATAGCACCACGAGATCGAAGTGCCACATTCGGCGCCATCGGCGGCCACCATGTTCATTTCTCCATCCTCGCGGGAGCAGGGAACACCATCCGACGGTGCATTTGCGAAGAGTCCGTAAACCACTTCCTTGGCCGTAGCTACATCTGCATAACTCAGGGCCCACATATCAATGGAAGTCTCTGCCAGCACCGTCCGGGGTGCCTGGATCTGCATGGGATCCCAGCGATGCTTGTAAATGCCAATCGGGCGCCGCACCATCATCCGTAGTGTTTCCAAGTCATAGACCCACCCATGCTTCCAGTGCGTCGGCCAGTCACCTTCCAAACGTGGAGCTGCACTCCAAAACGCAGCGTCTTCGGCGACCTTAATTGCCCGTTCTTCCCCACTCTTCCCCATTGCGTTGCGAGCATGCTCACGGGCCAAACCCGAGTTGTCGGAGCGCGCCAAGACGATGGTATGCTCAGTCCCTGGACCGGAACGAGTATCAATCGTGAACAATAGAGCAGCCCGCAGTGGCTTAGGGTGGTAGCTGAGTCCTTGATCTATCTTGGAAGGCGAGACCAACCAAGATTGAAGATCGGTTTCTTCCTGCCCAACAAAATGCGCTTCGCTTGCGAAATCACTTACCACGGTAAATACTTTCCCGGCGGCGAAAGAACGAATCCAGACAGCGTCGCTAGCCTTGTCGTAGCCCCCGACGAGTCCGTCCCGACCCCACCAGGCAGCTCCTCCCAATTTGCAGTCGAGCAGCGCCATCACGCGAATGTTCTGGAGCCGCGTGCCTCGGACCGCAACTTTGGCTGCTACTGCGTTCTCGCCCACCTGAAGAAACGTACTCTCAACTCTGGTGCCCTCTTCCGCGAATGCAAAGCTGAGCAGGTTCTTGCTGTGATATGGAGCGGTTAGTTGTCCCGGCCGAAAATCTTCCGAGGTCCAAAACCGACGCCCATTGATCAGAAACCCCAAGCGGAGATGGGCTTCATAGATTCCGTTCTTCGCGAAGTCGAAATAGCCTCCAGGTCCGGCCGGGAAATAGAAACCGAGCCCTATGCCAGGCGACGAGCGCAGCACGCCGCTGCGATGGAAGTTCCAGCTATGGAACGGATTGTCCAGATATCCATAGGGCGTGTATTCACTCAGTGGGAAGCTGCCCGTTGCTTTCGCAGTTTCGGTTCCTATTCCAGCAGCTGGGAGCTTTACGACGGACGCCAACACGGGCGCGGCCAAGATGTCCCTGCAGAAATCACGGCGATTGAGCACGGAGATGATCGTCCTTTTGGCTGATTGAGGTATACGGGGCCGTACAGAAGCAGCCGGCTTATCCTCCCGGTTTGGTGAGTCCGACCTGCTCAAACTCTCGGCTGCGCTGCTCGATCTGCTTGAGCTTGTCAAGCATCTGGCTCGCTTTCTGCGGCTGGTTCAGTCTTCGGTAGTCCCTGGCGAGATGATAGAAAGAGGAGGGATCGCGCGGACCCAGAATTGCCGCCTTTTCGAAAAGAGGAATTGCATCGACGATTTTCCCCTCCTGCTCGTACATCTTTCCCAGCTCGATATAGGGGTAGGGCAGCTTGGGGTCGAGGTGGATCGCTTTTTGAAAAACCGCGCGCGCTTCCCCATACTCTGGGCTGCCGGCCTGGGCCCCTCTATGAACCAGCGACGAACCGAGCAAGTAGCACAAGACTGCACTATCGCCTTTTTGCTTCAGGTTACGGCGCAGTTCCTGGAGAATGTCGTCGTGACTGTTCTGCTGGATGTCGGCCAGTTCCAATGCTGCCAAGGGAAGATCTTTCCCCGGATCCAGTTCGCCGGCTCTGCGAAAATCGTCTCGAGCCAGATCAAATTCGCCCGAGAGTGCGTGTAATACGCCAAGGTGAAAAAGCAGCTTCTCGCTCCCAGGTCGCGATTTCAAACCAAGCTGTACAATTTCAATCCCCAACGGGAAGGCATTGTGGTCAATACAAATCGTCGCCAGATCCAGGTAGTTATTCTCATCCCCAGGATAAAGCGTAATCGCCTCGCGGAGCCGGTCAATGGCAAGCTGAGTCTGGTGATTGTTCTCGTAGGCCTGGGCCAGCAGGTTCAAAATATCCGCTGAGTGTTCGTGCGACGCGGCTTGCTCTAAGGTGCGGATCGCACCTTCATAATCTCCCGCCAAGTATTGGGCTAATCCCAGGTTATAGCTTAATGTGGGACCACGAGCGCCGTGCGCCGCGATGTCCTGGTAAACGTGAACGGCCCGTGGATAAAGACCATTTGTTCCCAGCAGATAGGCCAGCCGCATTTCGATTTCAGGAGGCAAGGCCGAGATGGCAGTGCCGGCAAGATCGAGATGCTGTTTCGCGGCGGAGGAATTGGTCCTTTCGAGGTCGAGCACTGCCGCATAGGCATTCAACACCTGGTCCCGCGGTTCAATCTTTAGCGCTTGCTTGGTACGTTCAGCAGCCTTAGGGTTCTTCGTCTCCCATTCGAGAACAGCGAGGTTTTTCAGCGCCGGGAAAAAATCCGGACGCGTCTGAAGAACTCGCTCAAAGGCCAACGCGGCTAGTTTGGCGTCTCCGCGGCCGAGCCAGGCCAGTCCCTCCAGATTCCCCAGCTTGGGATTGCCGGGATAGCGCTTGCTCAGGGACTGGATCTGATCCAGTGCCGCAGCCCAGTGCTGCTCTTGAACTAATTGCATCGCCCGAGCGTATTCTGGTGGATCCTGCGCGGGAAGATGCGCCGGGACCACCAACATCAGGAGAGAGAAAGAGAAAAAGTGCACCCGGGGCAGCATCAGAATTCCAATCGGGCCCCCAGCTGAATCGACCGGGGCGTAAACACTCCCGTAGCCTTGCCGAAAGTCCCGCTCGTAATGTCGCCATCGAAGCTGTTCAAGTTGACTCGGTTGAACAAGTTATACACTTCCGCGCGAAATTGAAAGTTGGCGTGTTCGCGGAACCAGGGAGTCTTGAAGTTCTTCAGAATCGAGAGGTCCACCTGCGCCATGCCGGGTCCGTGAACGGTATTTCGCCCGACGTTGCCCTCTTGTCCCAAGGGCGGAGCCGGGAAAGCGGATGCAGGGAAAAGACCCTTCAAATAGTCCGAGCGGCTGTAGCCCTTATCCAGACTGAAAGAAGGCCGCATGGGTAAGTCGTAGGTGTTGCCGTCTCCATTGTAGTCGCCACCCGTGTTTCCAATTACCTGGCAGCTTGGCACCAGGGTAGTCGCACAGTTGGGGTCGTTCCACACCGGCACAAAGCTCGCGCTGGTAAAGATCGTTGCTGGCAAGCCACTCTGGAAAATGGCCAGGCTGCCGGCCTCCCAGCCACCAAACACCAAGCGGACCGGCGCCATCATATTGCTTAAGGAAGGAAGGTGGGCTACAAAATTGAGCGCCACTTTCTGGCGAACGTCGTTCGGAGAGAGCCCGCGCTGGGCACCGACATTGTAAGCATCAATCACTTGACCATACACAGCTCCCGACCCCGGGCCCACAGCGTTCACATCGTCAGTGGCCTTGCCCACAGTGTAGGACGTCTGGAAAGTGTAGTTCCTGCTGAATATCTTGCGCACCGAAACCGTCGCGCCGTTGTAGGTGGAGCTTGCACTGTTATCGCCGTAATTGAGCGTCGCAAAATAGGGATTCAAGCGATGCAAGGTATCCTGATTCTGTATCAGATCTCCGGTGAAACGGTTGCGGTCGATAACCGTATACAGATGCTTTCCTGCGGAACCCACGTAGTCCCCCTCGACCACCCAGTCGCGAAGGGGGCTGTACTGAACCCCGAGGAACCAGTTTTCTGCATAGGCGTACCTGATCGCCTGGTCGACTCCACCCACTGACGCAAGATAGCCGGTCGGACCGCCAGCAGGATTCAGCCCAGGGGTAATCGGGGGATAGACGAAGCCGTACGGCGCGATGTCGGTTGTGCCCAAGGCGTAGAGGGGCTGCGGGCCGCTCGGATTTCGAACAGAAGCCGTAGCCGAGGCCACAAATGGAGGGTTGTTGCGGGTTGCGTCGCTCCACACCTTGTTTGGCCAACGGTCAAAGAACACACCCAATCCGCTTCGCACCGAAATCTTTCCCCGCCCGGTAGGGTCCCAGGCGAATCCAACACGGGGCGCAAAATATCCTTTTCGGGAATCTGTGAACATGTGCTTCACACGAATTACCTTGGCGCCAGCAATCCGTTGTGCCAGCGTGGAGCCTGAGCCCAGTTCGAGGTTGGTCATGTCTCCATTGGCCTCGGTTGGGTTCCCGGAGAAATCCCAGCGCAAGCCCAGATTTAAGGTTAATGTTCGCTGCACCTTCCAATCGTCCTGCACGTAAAAGCCGAACGTCGTCGACCGGTAGCCGAAGTTTTGGAACGGCAGCCCGCCGGTTTCGGCGTTGAAGTTAATGCCCGTTTCTTCGAATGGTGTATCGGTAGCAAAGTCGAACGCGTTATGAAAATTGAAGGTTGGCCGGTACAGCGGACCGGTGAAAGGAGCATTGTCCTGGTCGCGGTAAATATCAAATCCGAACTTGAAAGAATGGGAGCCCCGGTTGTAGGACACCATGTCCCGCCAGTGGAAATCGTTCTGGACAAAACCCGCCGGCCCCCACCCTGCGCCGAACCCGCTCATGCCGGTCACGTTGATGGCGGGAACACTCGGGTGCTCGACCGGCGAGGCACCATAATCCAGCATGAAACCCATGGCCGCTTCGTTTACCAGGGTGGGCGAGAAGACGTGCGTAAAATTCAGGCTTGCGTAGTCAGCCTCGGCAGGTGGGCTAGTGTTGAACGCCGGGCGCGGGTGCGGACTGCTCTGGCTGGCCGTCATGCGGAAGACGTTGGCATAAAGGCGATTGGATCCGTTTCCGAAGATCTGATCTGCCCGCACGTTCCATTGAATGCCGTTTCGTGGGGTGCTGATCGACAGCACACCCGGCTGAAACAGCGGCATGCTGCATGGCATGCCAATCGAATTTGTCCCGCTGCACGTCCCCAAACCAAGCGCCGTCATCTCCGCTGCCACGGTAATCGGGGAGCCACTCGCCGCCACAGTTCCCGGATAGCTGGTCAGCAGGTGGGTCGCAATGTTGTTGGGAAAGTTTGCTTTCATGAAGTCGGCAAAGTCCGGAGTCTCTACCGTGTATCTACTGGTAAAAGCCTGAGCCGACTTCAACTGGTCGTAACTGCCAAAAACGAAGGTGTGGTCCTTGCGGATCGGGAAACCCAGAGATCCGCCGAACTCGTTGCGCCGAGACACCGGGACTATCCGGCCGCTGATGGGATTCGGGGTATTCTGGAAGACGTTGCGCGCGGTTAGCTTATTGTCGGTGTGGTACTCGAACAGGCTGCCGTGGAGTTCATTGGTCCCAGATTTCGTGGTGATCTGCGTCAGAATGGAGCTGTTCCGGCCATACTGCGCGGAGTAGTTGTTCACGGATACGCGAACTTCCTGGATCGATTCCGGGTTGGGTGAGAGTTTGGCGCTTCCTCCATCCGGGTTGTCATTCACCGAGGTATCATCCACATAGAAGCCGTTCGACGATCCGCGCTGGCCATTCGCCGTGACCGACGGGGCATTTGCTGCGTTGAAAATATCATTGGCTCCCGCTCGGTCTGAGACCAGACCACTGCCGGTAACTCCGGGCGTTTGCGCGATCACGTTGAGTACATTGCGACCCGCCAGTGGCAGGGCGAGGACTTCCTGAGCTGTAGTGAGCTCTGAGATGTGCGCCTCGGAAGTTTCAACGACCGGCGGCACCTCAGTCACCTCGACCTTTGTGCTCACCTGACCGACTCTCAGTTGGAGAGGAACTGCCTGAACTCTGGCAACATCGACGACGACTCCCGACTGCACAGCAGTATCGAATCCCTCCTTAGAGGCTTCCACCCTGTACTTCCCGGCCGGTAGCGTGGGAACCCTGTAGTATCCTGTTGCCGACGTCCTGGTAACAAATGCAAGACCAGTAGCCTCGTTCGTGACCCGGATGTTTACATCCGCCATGACTGCGCCACTTGCGTCCGTGACCGTCCCATCAATGGAGCTGCTGAATTGAGCAAGAGCGGGTCTGCTCGTCGCGAGCGAGAAAAGAAAAACCCAGCAAAGACTAGCAAAGAATGTGACAGCAAGAGGGAACAAGCAGAGCCGGTCCGAGCGACGGTTCATGTCTCTAATCCTCACATTTTCTGAAGACTCGCTGGTGGAAATTTCTTGCCGACTGGCTAAGCAGCGCGGATTATAACACGGTCCAGAACCTGGCGGGCCGCCGCGTTTTTGAACCTGACATTAAACGTGCCAGAACCACCACGCCAGCATGCTCACCGTCAATTTCGTTTGGGACGCCCCCGCCACACGAGCTTCTCACCTACCTCGGGGCAATATTTCTCGCAAGAACGACTTGCCGAGACGGTCCAGGAAGATTCTGTGAGCCAAGTTTTCATAGCTGGGTGGCATTTCACGTGCAGCGAGGACCACGAATGGAATATTCCGAACCGCAGTTTTGCGATGGCTTCGCTCCCTTGTATAATCCACCTGTCAGTCTGCAATCCAGAACGAACCTGCAACTGCTCTGAAACCAACATTCGCCCAATGAAGGTTTGGAGAAAGGTCTATGACAGGCGCAGATCGAAGTAACGCTGAACTCTGCGAAAAACTCAAGGCGCTCGGATACGCAGATCGCAATCGGATACGGATCTATGGAGAAGAGTTCGACCTGCTCTCTAATCCGATTTCAGATGAACATGGAGTCTCAATTGAGGCAAAATCCCGCAAGTCCGGGGATGCAAGGAGATTGCGGATTCCGTTGTCGATTGTGCACATGATAAGAAAAGGTCTGAAATCGGATCATCGCTCCCCTAGTGCCGCATAGTCTCCCAGGGTTCCCGCGCGGCGAACCATTTCGTTAGAACCTAATTGGATGTTGGGACACGCAAATCTTGTGGACGCCGGCGTCGTAACCTTTTTTGAGAGGGAGTTTTTCAACACCCACGCCTGTTTACAACCATTACGTAGCTATTCTTAATGTCATCAAATCAAACCTATTCGATTCCCGCTTGCTAATGCATTTGAAGCTCGACGGCGGTTTTCGCGGGAGCACTGATCAGCCGATGTTTCGCGCGGCATGGCGCCCGCGAGCAGAAGAACGGTGCCGCAAAACATCAGTGTATCCGCCAAGTAATTAAGGCCCTTGTCGAGGCTGGCGCGTTCCACTACTCCGATCGGCACATAGACGACCAACTCCACGAAGAGCACGGTCAAGCCCACCCACGTCGCTGCTGCGCGGGATTTCTTGCCAACTAGCAATAGGGCACCCGCGACTGCATAAACCACGGCTGCCAGGTACGTCCAGATGGCGTGTCCGTAGATCCATTCGGGAGTCACCGGTTCCAGCGGAACGCCGGGAACGTGATTGCCGTGCATGAACTGCTCGAAGCCGAAAAACAGCACGGGAATGGCAACGAAATAGCGTGCAATCGTCGCACGGATGTGCGTGCCGCGCTCGCGCCACTGCCCGGTAAGGCTGGCTGCCAGCGCCAGAGGGCCGCCACTGAAGGATAATTCCCGCAGCGCGAACGTCAGGGCAAACCGATTTCGCGGATGTTGTGCCCAACCTGGGGCGTCCATCAGCGCCACGAAAAGGAAAAACGTCAAGGCCAGCAAACTCGCGGAGAGACGCGCCTGAATCCCCGTCACCATGCTCAGCGTGGCTAGGATAAAGCAAGTGCCTACGAAGTAAGCCCAGAACAGAGGCCACGGAATCCACGCCGGAATGAGCGACGCGATGGCCTTCGTCAGCGTGAAATGTTCGGTGCCGAAGGCCGCGAGCGGCGCCGCGTAGAAAAGCGGCCCGAACAGAATCAGCTTGTCGAATCCGCGCGCCTTTTGCCAATCGCCACGAACAAAAATCGCGACCAGCCCGATTGCAAGGACCACTCCACCGCTGAAATATGACCAAGTCACCTCGCTGGGAATTACCAGGAGAGCCATGACTGCCGACGAATTCACCAAGCTGCCGCTCACGACGATTCCTCTTCAGCGCCCCTAGCCCAATCGCATTTCAGTCGAAGACGTCTAACCCGCAGGCCGCGACCTTCGGTCTACGGGCACGATTTCCTCGGGGCGACCATAGCCACGATTGTGAGCAGGACTGGAAACCGCGTACATCTTCAACTCGCTCCAGGACCATCGGCTGGAACTGGGCGGTCGGTCGCACGAACAATACAGGGTCCATTCTTCCGAGGACCCCTCCACCAGCGGCACCAGGTAAGATCCGTTCGGGTAGGGACTGAACCCGATCAGATATCGAGTAAGGCATCTCGGACACTCAACGCAATGACGAATACGCGCTGCCATGGCACAAATCAGCCGGATGGAACTATTCGGTCACCGAGCCCGCTGAATACGCTGATCGTGAAAGATAAAGTGGTCGGAAACAATAGCCACTTGACGGGTTTTCAGCATGACCATTATGATCGGGCCCCAATGAAACGAGTTGCTTCCGGGATTCTCCCCTTCATCCCGGTCGACCGCAGGGCCCGGAAGGCTCTGCATCGGCAGATCTATGACGCCTATCGCGGGGCGATTATTGAGGGCAGGCTGCGCCCGGGGCAGCGAATCCCCTCTTCGCGAGGTCTTGCCTCCGAACTTTGCGTTTCGCGATTCCCCGTCCTGAACGCCTACGCCCAGCTTTTGGCCGAAGGCTACTTAGAGAGTCGCGTGGGCGCGGGAACAGTGGTCTCTAGCTCGCTTCCCGAACAACTGACTTCGTGCGCGCCAGCCGGAGGGCAATTTGCGACAAGCCGATCCGGGCCTCGGCCGGTCGTGCGACGCTCGTTCCTTCCCCGGGCGGAGTCGTCGGCGCCCTGGCTGCACGGTTGGGGAGCATTCGGTGTCGGGCAGGTTGCTGTCGATCAATTCCCAGTCCATATCTGGTCGAGCCTGGTTGCGCGCCGGTGCAGAAGCATGGACGCCAAGTCGTTTCACTACGGCGATCAGATGGGTTCCAAGGCTCTCCGGGAAACACTTGCCAGCTATCTGAGAGCCGCGCGTTCGCTGCGTTGCGAAGCGGAGCAAGTGATGATCACGAGCGGCTCCCAGCAGGCACTTGAGATTTCCGCTCGCGTTCTCCTGGACTCCAGAAATTCTGTCTGGATCGAAGAGCCATGCTACCGCTTGGCGCGAGAGGTGTTCGCGCTGACGGGCTGTCATCTTGTTCCCGTTCCTGTCGACCAGGAGGGTTTGGATGTTGCAGCTGGCATCAAGCGCTGTCACAAGGCGCGGACTGTGTTTGTTACCCCTTCTCATCAATTTCCGCTCGGGGTGACCATGAGTGCCTCGCGGCGCTTCCAACTGCTGGACTGGGCCCAACGCGCGGGATCTTGGATCATTGAGGATGACTATGACGCAGAGTATCGCTACGAGAGCTTACCGATTGCGTCCTTGCAAGGGCTCGATGCCAACGGTCGTGTGATCTACATCGGTACCTTCAGCAAAGTTCTGTTTCCTTCGTTGCGCCTCGGCTATGGCGTCATCCCACCCGACCTCGTTGACCATTTCCTGGCCATCCGCCGTGCCATGGATCTTGGCCCGCCCACCTTCTATCAGGAAGTGCTTGCGGACTTTATTGCCGAAGGACATTTTGCGCGCCACATCCGCAGAATGCGGGTTCTCTACGGCGAGCGACGGCGGGTGCTGGTGGACACCATCGACAAGGAACTGGGGTCCAGGGTCAACGTGCTTGGCGACGAGGCAGGTATGCACCTGGCCGTGACGTTGCCGAACCAGAGCCTTGATACGGAAATTGCGGAGCGAGCCGCTCGCCAGAATCTTCGGATCTGGCCACTTTCTCCTTCGTATCTGGGCGGAGCCCGTCCGGGCTTCATCCTGGGTTTCGGAAGCGCCTCAGTTGAAGAGATTCCTGCCGCCGTTCGCAAACTTCGTAAGCTCCTCACGTGAAGTAAGTGGCGGGGTTTGGACTTTCACTTCAGTTTTGCATTGGAGATGTAGTTCTGGCGGGGAAAGTTGAAGTAGCCCAGCGCAGCTTCCACCGAACATTGCGGCAGTTGACAAAACTCGGCACAATGCTAGCGGCGTGGATGGAGGCTCTCCAGAATCCGAGGAGCATTTCAAGACTGCTCGGACTTAGGATCTCAGAAGGTCTCAATAGCAAGGCTTGGGAAGGCTACCCATCTCGACAAGGAGAAGGTCGCACTCGCCCCGTTTTATGTTCAGGCGTTTCCTCGCGGCCGCCCGCTGGCCGGGCCCTGGGCAAAAGCAAAGCCAATTCGGGCAACCCGTCATCGCCGTTCACTTGCGGGGCGACATTGAAATTCTTGATCGATGAATGTCTGCACACATCCCTCGTGCAAGTGGCGCACGCCGCAGGTTACGTGGCCGATCATGTCAACTACCTTAGCCTTGGAGGTCTAAAAGACTGGCAGCTGTTGCCGGTCATCCGGGAGAGGGGGTTTACAATTGTCACCAACAATGGTGCCGATTTTCTTGCGCCCTTTGGCAAGGAGCCATTGCATCCGGGCATCATTATTATTGTCCCCAATGTCACGCCCGTTCTTCAGCGAGAACTCCTGTCATGTCACCGTGGCAACTTGAACTGGCCGGAGTCTTGTTGATTGAATAGGTCACACGGACAGCACAACGCTGATGGAATTTGGGCGAGTGCGTTGATCGCATACCACCGGACTTGCGGTACCGGCCGCCGCGCCCGAACGTCTGGACGATACGCAATAGGCGCCGAAGCCCATGTGCACACCTCCCGATCCGCTGCTCTAATTGCCGTCCACTGCTCTGTATGTTGTCTTACATTGGGTGTCGGATTCGATTCCCAACCTGTAGCTCGGCGGGGGGTCCCAGCCACAGCTCCGCGGGACGCGCCGGCACTTCACCTAACGGGCGATCACCCCCAGCTGGGAAGAATATGGGCTTCTCGCCTGCGACACTGTGCAATATCCACCGAGCGCAACCAGCCGGGTCAGGAACTCCCTTGAGCTTCAGTCGAGCAAAGCCGATCACCAAAATAGTGCGCCATCGAAGCCCCCCTTACAAAATCTCCGTTCACAGAGTGTGGCTACCCCCTGAACGCCTTACCGTAGCGCGGCAAGCCGTACCTGCGGGAGCAGTTTGTGCTCCGGCTGCCTGACGGTCGCATCGGCGTGGCCATGGTCGATCAGCCACAACTGAGGGCCTTCTCGCAAGTGAAGCAATTCCTGCGGCAGTTCCAACCGGCGCTCCGGCACGTGCCAGGAGAACTGGAGGTGCTCATCGTGACCGGCAGCCAGCAGCGCCAATGGCCCTGTAGGCGTCTGCTGTCCATCGACGAATCCGAATGCTCGGCCCGGAGCACCTAATGCCCTGAAGCCGTATCGATCTCACTGGATCAACTGGCCGCTGGTTTAGCTACGCCTTGATCCCACGAATTTGTAGCCAACTCTCGATACAGTCACAATCAACTCGGGATAACTGGGATTCTCCTCCAATTTGTTGCGCAAGCTCGCTACGTGCACATCGACCGTCCGAGTAAGTGCGGCGGCGTCATACCCCCAGACCGAGCTTAAGAGTTCGACCCGTGAAACACTATTCCCCGACCGTTCTATCAGGTAGCGTAGAAGTTGGAACTCGCGAACTGAAAGATGAACAGGTTTGTCATCCCGGGTCACCTCAGCTCGTCGAAAGTCCACTCGGATCAAACCGAACTGATGAACACTGTGGCCTGACCGGATGGGTACGCGTCGCAGCAACGCTTGGATACGAGCAACGAGTTCGGCTGCCTTGAACGGCTTGGTAACGTAATCGTCAGCCCCGGAATTGAGGGCGACTACCTTATCCGTCGTCCGCTGCCGAGCACTCAGGACTATAAGTGGCGTCGCAATCCCCGCTTCCCGAATCTCGCGGCAGAGATCCAACCCACTGCGATCCGGCAGCATAAGGTCAAGGATAATCACGTCGAACGGAAGAGACGTTGCTTTCTGGAAACCCTCCGTCGCATTCGCTGCGGTGTCGACCAGGTAACCTTCACCGCGAAGCCGAACACCCAAAGAAGACCTCAACGCCTTCTCATCATCTACCAGCAGTACATTCTCCTTCATGCGAGCTCCCAAAGTTAGCCGCAGGAGAGGGCTCACTCCCTGAGTTGCCAGGCGGCCTGGTAGACTGATCCCGTTTTACCTTAACTTCTGAGAGTGCCTGGCAAGGTTCTCGGTTATCTGGGGCGAGTGGCAGGCAGGTGGGGGGAAAGCAGAACGAAGTGGCTGCACTCAGCCTCGGATCGCTACCGAATGCAAGGGCTAGCCCCAGGCCATTCCGACTTCTCTGGTCCGGGACCAGTCTCCAACTCTGCCCCTGTCTTCTCCGGTGTGTCGAACGCGAGCATATCATACGGCTTTTCACTCAGAATTCATCCGGCGGCTTCTGTAAGGGGGAAGTTGTACTAGTCGACTTGGGGATGCTTCCTGCCACATTCAGGGTTAGGGGCCTAGCCTCCAATATCACGCCGAACCCTTAAAAAAACCTCAGGGCTGCTCATGATCAACCAGCGTGTACTCTCCTTCGCGCTGCAAGTCCTCTAGATTGGCGGTAGACCTCACGGCACCCGCGTGCCGATCCTCCTCCGCAACTGGCAGATGCACCGTGAAGGTACTCCCGACACCTGCTTCACTAACCACTGACAATCTCCCTCCCACCGCCTCGATGATGCTCTTTGCAATTGACAGTCCCAAACCGGTCCCGTGAATCTGAGCCGCGACCACCCGCGGACTACGATAGAAGGGTTCAAAAATCCGCGGCAAGTCTGAACTACTAATACCGGGGCCACTATCCTGAACGCTGATTCGGATCTCTTTTCTGTGAGTCACGGAGTCGGCGAGTTTTGCGGCGACACCGATCCGGTGTTTCCCCGCGTCGTACTTAACTGCATTTACGATCAAGTTCTGTAAACAACGGGAAATCGCTGACAGATCGCCCAACGCTTGCGGCAGTCCTTGCTGAGTCTGCTGCTCGACTGTGAATCCGGATTTCTCAAGCAGGGCGGCGGTATTTCTGAGTGCCATGGCAATAATTTCTGAAACTTGCACCGGCCCCAAAGCGTACCGTGGCTTCGCTGTTGTTGCCGCAAAGAGCAGTACCTGGTCAACGAGTTCTGCCAGTTGCTCAGCCTGATCGACAATGATCGAGCCTTGTTCCACCAGATCTTCTCTGGCCCGCGCGAAACCATCCTTGACATTTTCGCCAGCACAAAGAATGGCTGCAATTGGCGTCCTTAGTTCATGGGAAACTGATGCGACAAAATCCATTTGCAACCTGGCCAGTTGCATCTCACTGTGCATCTTGTTTCTTTGGATGGCCCAGACAGCAGCGCTTCCGAAGAGCAAAGCAAAGGCGAAGCCGCCGATGAGTTTGAGCACCGAGCGTCGAGAAGTGTCAGTCACCAGGATGAGTTGTTGCGATGCCTGCTCGTCATAAAGTCGATTGACCTCCTCAAGGTCCCGACGGACCCGGTCGAACAGTGACACACCCGACGTGAGATCAACGTGCACTGCTTCTTTAAGGCTGCTTTCGAGGATTAACCCTAATACATCGTCACGAACCCTTAGGTAGGCACTCCAGTCATTCGCTAGTCGCTTCCCGACCTCGATATCTCGGGGCCTTCGGGCTTGCACCAGGTATTCAGCAATGCCTTCGCTTACCCGATGGTCAGCTTCGCGCGATTGATCGGCATATTCGACCTGCAAATTGCCATCTTCCGTGGTTAGGGCGTAGAGTGTGCTGCGACGGGTTTCCTGGGCGTCATACTGTAGCTCTCCGATCCTCCGCAGTCCCTGCATCGAACCAGCATAGATTTGCCGCACCTGGCCGTAAGCGGTGAGAAGGTCGCCTATCACGAGCAGCCCCAGTCCCGCCTCAACGCCAAGCACTACGAGGAGAAGCAGTGCAGAATTAGGGGTACGGAGGATGCGCGACAAAGAAGCTCGGATTTTGAGAACACCAGCAGTGGTTGGCTCGGTCCTTTGCTTGTTCACCTGGTAAAGCCCTCATCAATCTGAATCAATCTGAAGCTTGTATTCCACATCACTGGGAAGACGTCCATCAATACGAACCACCCTGACCGATGCGTCGACATCGGAAGCGAGCAGGTAGCCGATTGCGCCTGGCGCGTTGAAGACAAACTTGCGCAAAATGGCCGGTGACGACAGTGTCTTGGGCGACGCAGGAATGTCGCCGGTGTATGTTCCCTGAAGAAAGTAGTCTCGATATTCAGTTTCGGTCATGCGATATACGTCCCGAAGGATGGTTTTGCGTTCTGCATATCCAGGCTCCATCATGGCCACGATGACTCGATGCCCGTTCGGCCAGCGGCTTCGTTCTCCCAGGAAGATCTTGCGCAGCTCTGCAAACGAGAGATTTTCGACAGGGTTGGATTTGTTTACGATGATTGTTAGCGCCTGACGCGGTGTATTCCGCGTCCGCGGCGGTCTTGCGGCAGCGTGGACGATTCCAGGCGGCGACAACTCCGACAGCAAAATCACCGCCAGTGAAACGAGCAGAGCGGGCATCGGTGGCATAGCTTGTAACCCTCTAGAAGGCAAATCCCAGTTGGAGCGCCAGTCCACTGATCGCTTGCTGGTGCCGCAAAGCCGTGTAATCGTACTGCAGCTTAATCGCCACCGACTCGGTAGCATCGTAACGCAGACCTACTGAGGGGCCATGCTGCAGGCCGACCGGTGTGTTGTAGACAGAGAGGAAAACTGGCTCGTCGTCAGAGGCGTTCACGTACTGGTAACGAAGGTAGGGACGGTACGAGCCAAACCGACGCGAAATCTGAGTATAGAAACCGGGCGTATCGAAGACGTGAGGAAGTCCCCGCGGCGCGTGACGAATCACCAAGGCCTCGTTGAGCCATTCGAATCTGGGGCGGGCGAGGGCGGCGTAGCCAGCAAGAATGGTCTCGCCGATTCGAGCCAACTCGGCCGGAGCAAGGACATCACGGTAAACAGAGAAGCCGACCTGCAATCCCGGAACTGCATCCGGTCGCGCGAAAAGGGCCAGGTTGAGGGATTTATGGTGGTTCTCATCCACAAAATTTTGCACTGACTGAAACCCCGGCCTCGAGGCACGTCCGTTTCCGATCTCGGCAATGTAGTGTAGCCCCACGTTCCCTGAGGGTATTAGCCCAGATGCTGACACTCCCACATTGTGAGTAGGCAGAATCCCTCCTTCGTCTTCAAACAGGAACAGGAAAGGGCGCCCCGTAGCAGTCTGGAACCAACCGCTGTGGCGGAAGGCAAGGTTGTAATAACCGATCGCGGTATGGTAGCGGCCCACCGCCAGTTTTAAATGATCGTTATACCTGTATTCGAGGAGCACGCGTTCAAGATCCTCCTCGTAGCTGTTGCCTCTACCCCTCTCAAAGACCAGGTCGGTCAGGAACCTAAACCGGTCAGAGAGGTGCGACGTGATGAAGAGATCAATCTGTCCAAAGGTAAATGAGGTCGACGTCCCTTTCTGGGTGTCACCATGAAAACTGTAATCGCCAAAACCACGTATGTTGAGCAGAGTCTCGTCAGCATCGCTTTTCTCCGGCTCCAGCGCTGCGCTCTGCTCGTTGGCGGGCGCTTCAGAGGAAACGCTGAGATGAGTTGGCAACTGTGTTATGGAAGGCTGGGCAAGCGCCTGCTGGACTTTTTCGAGTTGTTCGACCCTGGCCTGCAGTTGTTTATCTGCGGCCTCCAATTGCTCGATTCTCCGCATAAGCGCCTTTATGGTTTGCGTATCCGCGTCAGTGCCGGTTTCGGTTTGTTGCCCATCGAGAATGGTGGTGCTCACCAGAATCCCAAGCAGCACTGCAAAAATTCGCTTTACGATCGCCCAGTCGGTGCGGGAAATGGGAGAGGTTTCGGTCCCGAGAATGTGGAATCTCATTGTGGTCTCCTCAAAGCATAGCCGTCACAAATGGGCCCAAACGACTCGCCATTGACGGCGCACGAAACACAAGTGGCAGCGCGTGTGGCCTTAGGGTCGAGGATTCCTACGACTGGTTCTTCAGATTGCAGGCAGAATGAGGAATCCTTTGTGACCCTCTTGCGGGGGAGGAACAATCGTCCGAGCAGGCCGTCATTTCCGCGGCCATGGATGTAACTGTGCCACGTTTCTCGCGGGGGCGCGGCGGCATCGCGTCACGATCAACGACGACGCACAGCACAAAGCCAGAGCGGGCGAAGACATGAACCGTCGACAGTTCTTTCCGGCCTCCTGGCCAACATCCGTGCAAAGCTTGCGACCTTTCGGGCAGGTTGTCAACAGGTTCCCCGTGCGATCTATTCCTGTTCTTCCAGAGTCCCAGAGATGAATCAGGTAGGGCACAAAACCTGTCCTAAGACGTCTTGTAAAAATTGTTAATTTTTCTACGCTGATATTGACTTGGAATTTGCCCGAATCCTATAGTGCCCACGACTTGGCCAGATACGGAGAGAGTCCTTATTCTATCTTCCGAGATTCACATTCGGAGTGGAAAAGCAGGCGTCCTCGGGCGTTTTACATAGGCAACTGGACGACACCCCCCATTTAAACTGATTTTTAGAGGCCCCTCTGCATAGTGGGACAGTACTCGCCGCTAAAAAGGGGTGAGAGAGCTAGCCGCTTCGAACCCCTGTGCCCCCGGCAACGTTACTTTCCCGCCTGTGGCGGAGGGACAAGCGGGCCCGCCGAGAATATGACAACATTACGAGACCCGCTGCCGCGCCCAGCGCAAAAGGACCCAATCCCCCAAGTCGCGGAGCGCCATCGCGACCGGGTGGCAGTGATTGGTCCAATATCTGGTGAGCGCGGGTTAGTTCCCGAAGAAAGCGGTAGTAATCTTCCTCAGCTCGTCACCAGGGCACACACACTGGGCTTTGTGCTGGCTGATGCTTCGTTAAGGCCTGTTTCGGCCAACCACGAAGCGATCACGATTCTAACCTACCCGGGGTCGCCACAAAGCCTCGCGGCCGAATTTGACAAGAAAGTCCGGCGCAGTCTTCTGCGTGCTGAGGGCTCGCTGTCAAATGCGAATTGGGCTCCTCCCGTCATTCAGTGCAAGTCGGGGAGGCGAAAATATTTTTGCCGCGCATTTCTTCTGAACGAAGGACGAGCCTCGAAGGAAGCGATGATGCTGATCGTGTTGGAGCGAGGGATGTCTGCATCGCTGGCATTGTCCCAAGTCTCGCAGAAGTTCGGCCTGACACAACGAGAGCAGGAAACCCTCGCACTGCTGCTGCAAGGACTCAGCAGCAGAGAGATGGCGGACCGCATGAGGGTCAGCCCGAACACCGTTAAGGCCTTTCTGCGGCTGGTCATGATTAAGATGGCTGTAGCAAGCCGCTCCGCAATTGTCGGCAAGGTCCTGCGCATGGTGTTGTCCTCACCGTATCTTGGAGTCGAAGCAGCCCCTCGGGACAACGGAAAGTTCATCCGGGAATAGGGCATGATACGTGTACGACTCGCACCAAGGCACGGCGCCCTGATGCCCGGTTCCTCTGCTGAAAGCAACCGCACCAGCACTCAGCCCCTACGCTTCTTCTTAGTGCACCCATCATGACTGTGCCCGCTCGCATTGAAAAAATCAGCTGTGGTGGCGTGAGCTTTGTTGCAGATTGTGCGCTGCGGGTTTCTGCGCTCGTGAAATGTAGGACTTTCTTTCCCTCTTTCGCGATTGCCTCACCCACGCTGGCGATGGTTCGCGAGAGCAGGCAGCGCTGCTCTGGTCGAAGACGTGTTGTCGGCCGGCAGTTCCTTGTTTGCGGGCAGCAGCATCGCGACGCTTGATGGCAACCCGGAGCACCGGTGTCGTGCAATCCTCAAGGAGGTCTGGCACTCGTAGAAGTTGGTCTGCTCTAAGCGCGTTCTCGAAATACTTGAGCACACGGGCCCGATCGCATAGAAGGAAGATACCGGCACTGGTCTGCGTCACGCAGCATTGCGAGCAAGCGCAAGCCAGGAGGCTTTTTCCACACCCGCACTTGCAGCCCTGGTGGTGGCGGAGTTTTTGAGCCCCATTTATTCGTCTAGTCATGTATTCATTGCACACCTCTTTTGTTAACGATTTGTTACAGCAAAACGAAAAATCGGTGAAAGTCCTCGTCCGGTCGTACTAATTCGATTGAATTAGTCATTTGCCTTAACCGCCTGGGAGAATTGCATTCAGCGTGGTTGTATGCTGAAGTTCTAGTGTGAAGTAGGTTTGCCAACTGGATCTGGCTGCGCCCGCACCGGGACTCCAATGTCCATCCCCCCTTCGCCGGGTAAGCTCCAGGATCCATTTTTGGGTGAGTCTTCAAAATTCCTGGGTCACAACGAGGAGATGACTCTGCACCACAGTCGAGAGCTGTGCCTGAGGGAGCGGAGCTGTGAGTACACGCCACCAAAGTATGCAGGGCAGAATGGCCGTCTAAACGAGTCGGGGCGAGGTGGAGAAGATCTGTGAAGTGATCGCAGACAAAGCATCAGAATTCGGAAACGTCTCCAGGCCGCCGAAAGCGAACTCTCAACGGGGTCAAGTGTCGTGGCTGATCAGGGTTCTCGTCCTCGTCGCGCAAAGTGCATCGGTGTAATTGCAGAAAGGCGTTATCTTGCGCAGGCTCAGCCGCGCGGGATGATCGCAGCGCTGAGCAGTATCGGTTGCACCACAGTCGTTGTGGATCCGGAGGCAGGCTGCCACGAACCGGGCAACGACTCCTGGCTGCAAGGCTTTGACGTAGTGGTGGCGCGGGGTCGCAGCTGGTCAGTTCTCTCCTTGCTGTCGTGGGCCGAAGCCCGGGGTGTTCCCACCCTCAATACCCGAGCGGCAATTGCAAGGGTCCATAACAAGGCCGACATGGCGGTTGCCTTGAAGATGGCCGGGATTCCGACGCCAGTCACGCGATTTGGATCTCCGCGCGAGCTCGCGCGCAGGCTGCCGAGGCCGAATTTCCCACTCATTCTTAAGCCAGTCTTTGGCGACAACGGGAACGGGCTGCGCGTAGTGCAGGATGCAGCGGAACTGGAGAGCATGCCGTGGCCCGATAGCGTGGTGCTGGCCCAAAAGTTCGAACCGAACGACGGCTACGACGTCAAGCTGTACTGCATTGGAGAAGAGGTATGGGTGGTGCGGAAACCTTCCGCACCGATCAGCAAGGGAGCGGCGAACGGCGTGGCCGAGAGAGTCCAGACTACTGCTCAGCTTCGCAGTCTCGCGCGCCACTGCGGCGAGCTCTTTGGGCTTGAACTGTATGGAGTGGATTGCATTGAGACACCAACCGGTCTGGTGGTAATTGAAGTCAACGATTTCCCCAACTATTCGGCGGTACCGGAGGCCAGTGAAAAGTTGGCGGACTACGTATCGCGCAAAATCGGACAGAGAGGCTTGGCATGAAAATTGGCATGGTAATGCTTCGTCATCCTCCAACGCGCAAGAGCCCGATCATGCCGGAGGTCGTGCGTCTGCTGGTCGACTGGGGAGTTACTGTGGAGGTGATCTATCCGGAAGAAAGAGTCACGGATCTTGCCAATGTAAAACCGGAGCACGATCTGTACGTGCTGAAGTCGGGTAGCGAGCTGGCTCTGAGCCTGTCTGCGGCCTTGCATGCGACGGGGGCCAACATTCTCAACCCATACCCGGTCGCGGCCGCTCTGCGAGACAAGGTGGCGGCGACGCGCATACTTCTGGCTGCGGGCGTTCCCTGTCCCAACACGTATGTCACCTCGAATCCCAAACTGTTCGCCACCCTGCTCGACGCCGGGCCGCTTGTCGTCAAACCCTACCGTGGTTCACAGGGCCGCGGCGTACATGTGGTGTGGGATGCCGATGAACTCGATGACATCACTGCCGACTGTGGTCCGGTGTTTGCCCAGCGTTATCACAAACCTGAGGGCGTTGATCGCAAGATCTATTGCGTGGGTGGACAACTGTTCGGCGTGCTTCGAGCTTGGCCCGCCAAGACCTATGCTGAAAAGCTAGGAGAGCCTTTCACGATTACACCAGAATTGAAGACAGTGGCGTTGCGTTGCGGTCAAGCCCTAGGGATCGAGTTGTACGGGCTGGACGTGATCATAAGCGAGGGCAAGCCCTACGTCGTCGATATCGCGAGTTTCCCTGGATTCAAAGGTGTGCCCGATGCGGCGCTGCGCATAGCGGACTACATCTACGCCGCGTTGCAACGGGTCTTGGAGGGGCACTCGGCCGTGCTTCCGATGCCGAAGGAGGTCGCAGCATGAAAGCCGTCGTGATTGGACCGGGACGCATCGGCTGCGGATTCGCGGGCGAACTGCTGCACTCGTCCGGCTACGACCTGACGTTTGTGGCCCGCAAACCCGAGGTGGTCCGACACCTAAACCGCGTCGGGCGCTATCGCGTGAAGTTGACTAGCACAACCGAGCAGCGCGAGCAGGTAATCGGGCCAGTGCGAGCTCTATGGACTCAAGACACATCGGCTGTAAGTGGCGCTATTGCCGAAGCCAACGTGATTGCAACCGCCGTGGGTCCACAGAACTTAGCTTTGGTTGCCCCAATTCTGGCTGCGGGGCTTGAACGGCGGCGGTCTCCGGCCAACGTCCTCGCCTTCGAAAATCTCATCAATGCTGGGTCGTGGCTGCGCCGGCTGGTACGGAATGCAGTCCACGGCGCCAACATGGCAGAAGATCACGGTTTCTCGGGAGCTCTGGTAAAGCGTGCAGTTACGCAGAAACGGGGTTCTATCGCAAGCGATGAGCCTCTCGAATTCATCGGCGATACACCGAGCAGTTTTGTCGTTGACGCCACCTCCCTGAAGAAGCCATTTCCGAAAATCAAGGGCATGGTGACTACGAAACACTTCACCGCCTGGGCGTTAGGCAAGCTTTATGTCTTCAGCGCCGGGCACGCGACTGCGGCGTACTTGGGATCCTTGAAGGGATACCACTATATCCACAGTGCGGTCCGCGATCCCGAAATCCGCGCCGCAGTCCTGGCAGCTATGAGGGAAGGGCAGCGCGGGTTGGAAGCCAAGTTTGGATGGGAGACCTGCAACGGCGACAAAGAACTGGAAGAAATCATGGCCCGCTTCGAAAACGCGTTGCTGAGTGATCCGATCCAGCGAGTGGGGCGCGATCCACGCCGGAAGCTTGGTCCGAAGGAACGCCTGGTCGGCGCCGCAAGGCTTGCGGAAAGAGCCGGTGTCGTTCCGGAAAGCCTGGTGTTGGCGACTGCCGCCGCCCTCTGCTTCTGCGACCCGGAAGATCCCTCGTGCACGGAGCTGAATACCCTGATCAGAAATTCCGGGGCAGGGGCCGTTTTGGAGAAAGTCTGCGGACTAGATCAGAAAAGTGAACTTGCGTCTTCTGTTCTCAAAAGCTGGGGACAACTGGCGCCAGGCTGGCAACCAGGCAATCAACTGGTGAGCCTCGAGCGCCGGATGTGGGCCTGGGGTTAGCAGCCCGAGCATATTTCCGAGAATTCTGAGGAGGAGCAGCGATTGAAACTTTATTTCATGCTGGCGCGCCGGAGACCGGATGTTCCCAGCCAACTTGTCCTAGAGGTCTGCGAAATCCTGCGGCAGCGCGGAGTGAAAGTGGCATGCGGCATCGCGGAAGAGACTTTGTTGCGTCCCGATCGGCCGTTTCCTAAGGTCGATCTTTACTTATTGAAGTCCTATACCGAGCTTTCGCTCAGCTTGGCCGGAGTTCTACACCGCCAGGGAGCACGTCTTTTAAATCCGTACCCGGGGTGTTACGCAGCACGCAACAAAATCATTGCGTCGCAGGTTCTCGCGGCAGCGGCTATCCCGGCTCCGCGTTGCTGGGTGACCAGCGACTTTACCCTGTTGGGCAATCTGCTCAATGAAGCCCCGATTATTGTCAAGCCTTATATGGGCTGGCGGGGGGAGGGCGTTCATGTGGTTCGCAATCAGGCGGAGCTCGCCACTCTGCCTTTTCCCCAGTCGCCTGTGCTGGTTCAAGAGTATTTGCCCGGAAGCGGCGAAGACCTGCGCCTGTACATTGCCGGCGAAGAAGTTTTCGCTGTGGCGAAGCCATTTTCTGGTGACAGCTTTGCCCGCCCAGGGCGCCCCGTTCCGGTGACCACAGAACTCCGCAGAATCGGCCTCAGCTGTGGCGCCGCTTTCGGGCTCGGCCTCTACGGAGTGGATCTCATCGAAACGGAGAGTGGCCCCAAGGTGATCGACGTCAATTATTTTCCCGGCTTTAAAGGCGTAAAGGGTGCGTCCGAGGTGGTCGCCGATTACGTGCAGCGTTGCGCGGAGGGAGTGTGCGACCTGCCGGGGATCGTCGTTGCAACAGAAGCCAGTCCCGCGAGGGTCTCATGACGCCCGAGATAACTCTGCAGATAGAAGGATGCCTTCGGCACAAGTTGCTGTGGGAACTCCGGGGCGCGCCGAAGCCTCGTCTTGGCCGCTCAGCACCCTACTGCGTAGGAGCAAAGTTCGACCGAGCCCAGCTCGGGAGGCATTCTGCCCCTGTCGAGAAATGCGCGTTAACGCACTCGATCCACCCTGCCAATGAATAGCTCACGAACTCAGATGAAACGGCGCGTCAATTTTTCGCTAATTGCAATCGTGGGCGAAGGTTTACTCTCACGCCTCAGCTTTGGCTTGATCAGCTTCAGTCTGCCTCTCTACGCTCGCCATCTGGGACTGAGTCTCACCGAAGTCGGCGTGCTTGCGGCTCTCAACAGCGCGGTAGCCGTGGGATTAAAACCGGTGATGGGTTGGGCAGCTGATCGCGTTGGTTTGAAACGTACCTACCTAGCTGCGATCAGTCTGCGCAGCCTAGTGTCGCTGTCCCTGGGCTTCGCCAGTCTGCCATGGGAGCTCTTCGCAATTCGGAGTGTGCATGGATTGTCCATGTCACTGCGCGATCCTTCCGCGAATGCGCTCATTGCCGAGCACGGGGGAGAAAAATCCGTGGCTTCCGCTTACGCGTGGTACCAGACGGCCAGGAGCGTGGCGAGCTCGGTAAGCAAGGCCGTGGCCGGTATCCTCCTGACAGTCACTGCTGCCAATTACCCACTGGTATTCTTCATAGCGTTTGCCCTTTCGGTCCTGCCACTGCTGGTCGTCGCACGCTATGTCAAGGAGAACAGTGACACAACCAGCGCGAACGACAGCCGGGAACCATCTCACGTGGCCCCAGCTCAGGAAAGCGAAATCCCAGCCCGCACAACACAGGTCCGACCGAAGGTCCTGCCGTTCGTTGGACTGGGATTTTTAATCGCCAGTACTGCGGAAATGCTTAACGGCCTCTTCCCCGTCTTGGCGACTGAATACGCCGGTTTGAGCAAAGCGCAGGCCGGAATCGTCTACACAGTTTCAACGCTCGCCACGATTTTCTCCGGCCCGCTCTTTGGTTGGGTCTCCGACAATGTCAGCCGCAAACTTGTGTTGGCGGTGAGGGCGGCTGCCAACACGCTCTCTTCGATCCTCTATGTAGTCAATCCCAGTTTCGGTGGGGTCGCGGTAGCGAAGACAGCCGATGACATGGGGAAGGCCGCTTTCCGCCCGGCCTGGGGCGCGCTGATGGCCGAGATCTCTGGTTTCGACAAGCGCAATCGCGCGCGCACCATGAGCTGGATGAGCATGGGCGAGGATGCGGGGGGAGTACTCTCCCCGATTCTAGCGGGTTTCTTGTGGGGCACGTGGGGCATCGCCGCCTTGATGGGCGTGCGAGTTCTGCTCGCCATTACTACCGAGGTGTACGCCTTTCTTGTCGCTCGCACTCCGGGAGAAGAGCGTGTGCTTATCCGGCAACGACTAGACCAAGAAAAATCTGGGGCCCCGGTTCTGCCCAATTTGGCGGCAAAGGATGGAGAAGCGTAGCTCGGCATCGCTGGATATCTTGGCGCTTGCTCTTGAGCTTTTACCGGTAGAGAGGAGCGGCTAATGAAAAAAGCAATTCGAATGCTATTCCTCGTTGCTTGCGTTTCTTTGCTCCTACGAGTCCTCACGGCTCAGCAGCCGATAAAGGTACCCGTGGAACTACGCCGAGTACTGGTTCGACAAGAATCCGGAGTGCTCAGGATTGAGTTGCAGCTCAGTGGCCCGGTTACACCCCACCTGAGCAGACTGGATTCGCCTGCTCGAGTGATAATGGATCTACCCAAGACAGTGGCGGTAACACCCCAGCGTCGCCTTACCGTGGAGAGTGGCGGCGCGAACGAGGTGCGTGTGGGCATGAACGGACAAGTTCCGCCTACTACACGGGTGGTTGTGGACTTGGCGCGTCCGCTTGCGTACGAGATCGTTCCAGGCAGCGACAACAACTGGATTCTTCGGCTGTACTCTGTTGCGGCAAACGACACCAGCTCGATCCAGCTTGCCGATCCACGTCGCGAGGCCGCCCACCCGGCAACCGAAGTTTCTGTGTTGCCGAGAGCTATGTCACCATCCGCAGAGGAACAGACTGCTCCGACCGCGCCCAGGCCGGCCGCTGCGTCCGGTACTAGAGTCGTTGACGGCGCCACTGGCGGCAACAATGACTCGATTCTCCCTCCGCGGGCTATTCCCGCAAACAATTCCGGCCTTCTCCAGGCGGCTGATCAGCGCAACGAGACAAGCCACACGGCGACCGAAGTTCTTGTCTCGCCGAGTGTCTCCGCGCAGCCCCGCGACGGGGAGTCTGTTCGGACGGCACCGGCGCCGCCCACTTCCACTGTTACTGGACTCGTCGAAGACCGGAGCGGCGCGGTGATTCCGGAGGCGGACGTAACACTGGTCGGGCAGGCGACCGGCAGAGCACTGAACACAGTCACGGACGAGGCAGGCCACTTCGTATTTAGGGAAGTCGCACCCGGTAAATATCATTTGCGAGCAGAAACACAAGGCTTTAAGGCGCTGGAATTACCCCTTGAGGTTGGTGCACAACCCACGCCTGCCCAGCGAGTGCGCCTCCAGCCAGCTAAGGTGAGTGAGGAGATTACTGTGTCGGCTCGGTCCGACGATCCCATATCTCCTGAAGAGAATGCGAGTGCGGTTTATCTGGACGGAGACTTCTTGCGGAGCCTGCCAGCGAAAAACGAGAATCCCTTGGCGGTTGCCTCCCTCTTTGTGAACAGCGCTGCCAATGATGCGGAGGGAACTAAGATCCTAGTTGACGGGGTAGAGGACGCTACGCTCGATGTTCCGAGCTCGAGTATCAAGACTGTCGCCGTAAACAGCAATCCCTATTCCGCCGAATTTGGCAGGCCAGGAAAGGGCCGCATCGAAGTTACGACCAAAGGTGGCTCCCTTCGTCGCTTCCATCGGCGTTTCGAATTCGCTTTCCGGGATGCTGGACTGGATGCTCACAACCCCTACGACGCGGTTCGCCCGCCCAGGCGGCGCGAGTGGATCGCGGGCGAGCTCAATGGGCCGCTCTTCGCCGACAAGGCGACCTTTTTCGTTGGCGGCGATTACCTCAGAGACAATAACAACAGCTTCGTAGCAGCGGTAACACCAAGCGGCCCGCTATCGGAAGCCTTTCCCATTCCGGGGCGCGCCGCTCATTCGATGGGCCGAACCGAAATTCGGCTTACACCACTCCATATCCTCTCGCTGCGATACAACTGGAGCGAGACTCGACTGCCCAACCAAGGGGTCGGAGCATTCGATCTCTCCGAGCGCGCCTGGAATTCGAATAATCAGGCCCACGAACTTCGAATATCGGAGATCGCGACCCCTACCTCGGCTTTCCTGAATGAGTTCCGCTTCGACTTCAAGTACCGGCCAAAACTGGCTAGCAGCTCAAACAGCAGGCCGGCGATCCTGGTGAACGGCTCATTCAGCAGCGGCGGCGCTCAGATCTCGCGGAGCAACTTAGAGAAGGATGTGGAGTTCCAGGATCTTACATCTTATTTGCATGGCAAGCATTCGTTGCGGTTCGGAGCAGTTCTGAAATCAAGACTAATTGACTATTCGGATTCTTCCAATTTCGGTGGGACATTCACGTTTTCTGACCTGGCGAGCTTCGTGAACAAAAAACCGCTTCAGTATACGGTTAACGTGGGCGATCCGCGCGTGGCATTCTCCCAATATGAAGTCGCATATTTCTTTCAGGATGAAATCCGCCTTCGGCCGCAGCTGAGCTTGCTGGTTGGGCTTCGTCACGAACTCCAGTCGAATCTCAACGACCACAAAAATCTGGCACCGCGCATCGCGCTCTCCACCTCACCGGATGGTCAGACCATCCTGCGCGCGGGTATCGGCACTTTCTACCAACGGCAGCCAGTCACTCTAGAAGAGCAGTTCCTGCTTCTCAACGGCTCCCACTTGCACCAGATTGTCGTTAGCAATCCAAGCTTCCCTCTAGTGGGGAGCCCCTCTAGTCTTGTTTCCACTTCACCTCCCAGTGTGCTGCAGATTGATCCTCGCCTCCGTACTCCCTATGCCATCCAAGCCAGCTTGGACGTGGAGCGAAAACTGGGCCGAAAGACTACCCTCACGGCGGAGTACATCATGCTGCGCGGACTGAAGCTGTACCGCATGCCCGACGTCAATGCGCCGTTGCCGACGACTGGTGTGCGTCCTGATCCGAATTTCCTGAATGTTGATCAGTTCGAGACTTCAGGCAGTTCTCATTCGCACAGTCTCACTCTGGGTCTGCGAACCACGCTGGGCGGCAGATTACAGCTCCTGTCGCAGTACACCTTCTCCCACTCGATCGATGACACCTCGGGGCTGTCTTTTCTTCCGGCAAACAATTACGACTTGAGAGGCGAGCGCGGGCGGTCGGATTTCGACCAGCGACATCGGCTCAATTTTACCGGTCTCTTCAAGCTGCCCTGGGATTTCAACTTAGGTTGTGTTGTTTCCCTCTACTCAGGCATTCCTTTCAACATTACGACCGGCTTTGACGATGACCGCGATACAGTATTCAACGACCGCCCAAGCCTGGGAAATCCCAAGGCGCCCTTCAACTCTTTTGCGGTCGACGGACGTTTCATCGGCGGGACTAATGGCGTGCTGTACGACGGCGCACACGCGTTGTTCGGGGGCAGCTTCGTTCCTATCAATGCGACGAGTGTTCGCTGGTTGATTCTCCCTGGGCCAGGAAATGTTGGGCGCAATAGTGGCGCCGGACCCGGCTTCGCCAACGCGGACCTGCGCCTTGCAAAGATGTTCAGATTACGAGAAAGGAGCAAGGGGTCACGGTACATTGAGCTTCGAGCCGACGCGTTCAATGTGATGAACCATGTTAACTACACGAATTATGTCGGCACGCTCACCTCGGCATTCTTTGGGCGTGCAAACGATGCTCATGTACCACGGGAAATGCAGCTATCCGCGAGATTACGTTTCTGACCGGACTTACTTATGAAGGTCACGATTGCTGGGGATTCCCTGGTCTTAGAACCCAAGTTGTGTTCTGCGGGCGAGCTGAGGGTTTTCTCTTTAGCCGCGGATACTCCTATCCCTGATCCATGGTCCCGGGTTCGCCGATCACTGACCGACGAGTCCGGCAATGGTGATCCCTTTTGTGCAGGACTGCTGATCCGCAACGGGGCAGGAATCCTGATCGGAATAATCCAGGAACGCTGATCGGTTTTTTAGAAGAGTCCGCAGAGGTGGGGCAGCAAGTAAGTTGGTGACGCTTTCCCACACGAGGTGAGATATGGCACGACTTCTTCCCTTGCTTAAGAGCCAGATGGTTCATCTTGCCCCCCGCGAGAACAAGTTCTATGAGATGTTTGGGGAGATGTCCGACAATCTTATTCAGGGCGCGCGCCTATTGGTCGAGATCCTGCGCGACTTTCGCGATGTCCCCGTCCGCGTGCAGAAACTCAAGGACATCGAGGACCTCGGCGACATCATGACCCACAACATCATCACTAAACTCAACCAGACCTTCATTACGCCCTTTGACCGCGAGGATATCCACAAGCTTGCCTCCTCGATCGATGACGTGCTCGATTATCTGAACTCGGCGGGCGACCGCCTGGTGCTCTATAAAATCCAGAGCGTGCCTTCGGACGCGGAGAAGCTGGCCGAACTGGTGACGCTACAGTGCGAAGAGCTCCACAAAGCGGTGAAGAACCTGAATAAGCACGACTATGTGCTGGACCACTGCATGGAGATCAACCGCCTGGAGGATGAGGCCGATAGCGTCAGTCGGCGCGCTATCGGGCGCCTCTTCGATCAGGAACCCGATCCCATTACCCTGATCAAGCTCACGGAATTGTTCGAGGTTCTGGAAACCGCCAGCGACAAAGCTGAAGATGCCGCCAACGTCCTTGAGAGTGTCGTGCTGAAGAGCGCCTGACGGATACCGGCCTGCTGCCAGTCGTCAGGTGCCCGTCAAACGCTCCATGTAGGGATTGAAGACTTTGTAACGAAGCTCGCGCTCATAAACCGCGATGCTCTCGCCGGCGTCTTGGATTATCGCCTTCTTGAACAGCATGGCATCGCGGAGAGCATTCTCGCTGAGCCTCTGCGCAGTGACATCGTGGGAACCTTCACCCCAAGATTCCTGACGGGCCAGTACACACCGCGTCTTTCCAAGAACCCACGGCTTGACGAAGATCGTACCAAAACACCTTGGTCTGTGCTTCTTTGTTACGTTTTGGCGAGTCTTTGCTCAGCACTTCAATGACCCGTTGTGCTGTGTCAGGGTTTCGTTGGACTGGTAGGGAACCGACCACTGTGATCGAGGTTCAAAACGAACAGGTGCTCCTGTCCTCTGGAAACCGATCAATCCTCTGCGCTCCATTTGCGCTCCGTTAGTTGGTCCAGCGTGAACTTCTATAGCCTTTGGTGTCATCCGTGGCCCTGCATGTCATTGAAATTATGTTTTGTTGTTGATCCGATTCCCATAACAGGTAGAACGTTGCCGTCGGATGCGGTATAGCTCGATCGAGCCGGGTGAGACTGACCTTCTTACACTGGTATTTCACCCACCATAGCTTCGTCCACATAACACCAGACCCAATCCTCACCGGGTTCATTGGACCGTATCAGAGGGTGAGAGGTCTCGTGAAAATGCTTGGTGGCATGTTTGTTCTTGGATGAATCACAGCATCCAACATGGCCGCACGTCAGGCACAAACGCAGGTGAACCCAGGTGTCGCCTAGCTTCACGCAGTCTTCGCAGACGTGCTTGGTCGTGCTGGTCACTTTGATTTCGTTCAGGTGCCGGCATTCAACTGGCATTTTTTAACCTCGAAGTAGCGGTAGCTGCACTCATGGGTCTACTGTCTTCCAGTCCTGCGTTTAGATAGGAAATCCGGGCAATTGCGGACCAGTCGGCATCTCCCAGACCCCGCGCCATGGCTTCAACAAATCGGTCGTGAACCAGACTGGCTATCGGCATGGGAACTGCGGCCTCCTCGGCCGCGGCAAGGACTAGCCGATTGTCCTTTAATCCGAGTGGCAGTCTGAAGCCTCCCTGCTGAAATTTGTCCGCGGCGATGATGCTGCCATAAGTCTTGTAAATGGGCGCCGCAAACAGAGAAGTTGTGAGAAATTCCACGAACTGGGCGGCATCGAGCCCGGATTTTCGGATGAGCGCAACGGATTCCGCCAAACTCTCGATCACAGTCGTGATCAAGAAATTGCCTGCCAGCTTGATCAGGTTGGCTGCCGGCGCTTCTTCGCCGGCAACGAACGTCTTCTGTCCCATTGTGCCGAAGAGGCTTCGGCAGCGCTCGATTTCCTCGCCACGACCAGCGGCCACGATGAAAAGTTTCGCAGAGGCCGCTGCGTCCGGACGTCCGAACACGGGAGCGGCGACATAGTGTTGATGTTTTTCCTCATGGACCTTGGCGAGCCGGCGAGACAAGGCCACGCTGATGGTGCTCATGGAAATATGAACAGCACCAGCAGGAAGCGACTGAAGGACATTGCCGGCCCCCAGGACCAAGTCTTCCACCGCGGGATCGTCAGCCAACATCGTAATGATCACCTCGGCATTGGCGGCTGCTGCACCGGGACCTTCGGCAACCTTTGCACCAAGCGAGCGAAACTCCTCGGCGCGCTTCTTGGTTCGGTTGTAAACGGTCAGCGTATGGCCAGCCTTGATCAGGTTGCGCGCCATGGCTGATCCCATATTACCCAGGCCTATGAACCCTACCTTCATCATGCATCTCCTGCGACTCTGTGGCAGAGCCTGTCTCCTGCTCTCGGTCAATCGTCTGTTTTCCGAGCTGAGAATAGAGGCTTGCGTTACCCCAGTACGATGTGATGCTGGTAATGAGCCCCCGGTCGTTAATTTTGAGAAGCAGCTACCGATCTGACCCGCAGCACAGATCTCACGCGGGCACCAGGGGATGTGATTCCCTGGGGATCGCGTCCAGTGTTGCCTTGTCGAAGTTGAGGTGCGCCCGGATCAGTTCCGGGGGCGGGTGCGTCAGCCATTCCGAAAGCGAGAGATCCTGGAAACGGCTGCTCCTGAACATCTCGAGGAATTTCAGGTCCGTCTTGCCCGTGTTTTCAATATCGTGCGGCAGAGTTTTCTGAACGTAGCCCACGTCTCCGGTTTCAAAATCCAGGTTCCGGGCTCGGCCGCCGGTCGCAAACCCGGTCATCCTTCCCTGGCCATGTACTACTGCCATTCATCCGCGTTGGCATGCCAGTGGACTTCGCGCAGCCCACCCGGATGGACGGTCACGATGGCCGCGGCTACGGTCGTCGATACTTTGCAGGTGGTGGAGTCTGCAATCCGCACTTCGCCAACCCTGGGTGCGCTTGGTAACGGCCGGCTGATTGGCGCGAAACGCAAAATCATATTGCGTGATGCCCAGCGACCCTGCCGCTGCGCGTTGGTGCTCCGCAAGCGGGCCAGGGGGATCAGCCTGAAAAATAAACAGCTCTTCCCTCGGTAAGTTTTCCAGAGTCTTACCGGAGATGCCGAAATTCTTTGCCAGCACATCGCGAGGAGTGTGAGCCATCTAGTCGGTAAGCAGTATTGTCTCATTCTCGGAGAAGCTGCCTTGACTGTTGCACTTGCCGGTTCTTCTATTGCCGACTATGAACTCGGTGGGCGCGGAGGTTGGGAAGCCGATTGCGCCGCAGACTGCGAGCGTCGGCGTGGCCACCAGCCGCTTCGTGCGTAGTGAGGGTCAGGTGATCCGCCATAACATGTCATGGACGCTGATCATACCTGCTTACCTGATCCTGATCGGGTCGTTCTTCCATTGGGTGTTCCCGAATGTGATGCAGACGGGATGAACTACCACTGTCTCCCACGCTGGACTCGTTGCTCGCTGGCATTGGCCGGTTCATCCCGAAAGCGCTGGGAGGACTCGTTATCTACGTGCTTTCGCACGGCGCAATCAAAGGTGGACTCTTCCTCTGCGCGGGAATCGTGCTGCATCGCCTGCAGAAAATCGGCGAAAGTCATCTTCACGGATGCGGCCGGGGAATGTCGTTTACCGCATTATTCATTCTTGGAGCGTGGGGCCTGGCTGGAACTCCGGCCTTCGGCCCGCTGTTGGGCAAGAGCATGATTTCCGATGCAGCGGCAGATTTTCACCATGGCTGGCTGATATACGTCTTGATGTTCGCCGAAATCATTACGGCTGCAGCCGTGCCGCGAGCTGCTTTCCGGATCTTCTTTGGGTGGGGCGGCCCTGCACCAACCGATCCCTCTTCTCAAATCGAGGAACGTCCCGAAACTCATGGTCGGGCTGCATCATGAATGTCCCGGAGCACATGAAATAGGTTGGTCCCTTGCCAGTGTTCAGGCGGGACGATTGCGAAGAAATGAAGAATACTTCATGCGTGGATGTCAGCTAGTTGCTGGATCCGGCGCACACGGATTTGCTTTTCGCGCTTTCGCGTTTGGGCGATATCGTAGGAGGCCTGCATGCGCATGAGCGTGTCCATCTTCACCCCAAACGCCTTTTCAATGCGGAGAGCCATGTCCCCGGAAAGATCGGCCTTGCCGTTGAGCAGGCTGGACAATGCTGGCCGGGACACGTCAAGCGCCGCCGCGGCAGCCGTCACGGAGAGACCCGCGGGTTGGATAATCTCTGTGCGGATGAAATCTCCGGGATGAGGGGGGTTCTTCATAGGCATAGGCGTTTGCTCCTTGTCTCCTAGTGGTAGTCTTCCAAGTTTACGTCACAGATTTCGCGCTCTACGGTGTCGATGCGGAACGTCAGGCGGCGGTTCCCAGTGGCACTGAGGGACCATGTGCCCTTGCGGTCGCCGGTCAGCGTGTGCACCTTCCATGCTGGAAGCGAACGTAATTCCTCAGGGTCTTGCATGTCATCAAGAAACGCCAACACTTTACGGACCTTGTCCACCGTATCGGGCGGAACGCCTTTCGCGCCGTCTTCCAGGTAGAGCCTCTTCAGACCTTTATGGGCGAAGTTCCGTATTTTCACTGACCCGACTGTAGCCTGTAACTTAACGCTTGTCAAGCAGCGTTCTTAGGGAGCTTGGCGCGGGGGAGCCTGCCTCCAACAACATCTTTGCATCTGCCTCACAAACACTAATTTCTAGTATTGAGTAATCTAAAGTACTAGTTTATATTTCTCACATGCAATATATCCAAAGGAGATTGGCCGGCGTGCTGCTGGACGCGGCTCGACGCTTCCCCGCTGTGGTTGTGACTGGTCCACGTCGTGCTGGCAAGACCACTCTTCTGCGCAAGCTTTTTCCTAAAACCCAGTTTGTACTGCTCGAAGATCCTGATGTTCAGGCACGGGTGCGGAGTGATCCCCGCGCCTTCCTAGAGGCACTCCGTCCTC
>Ga0209804_1000188_pt1 | contig 54238 bp, 48 predicted proteins | sample GraSoiAngelo_139_FD_185896 | JGI IMG/M metagenome (GOLD analysis project Ga0209804, IMG submission 185896) | Grasslands soil microbial communities from the Angelo Coastal Reserve, California, USA - 14_0929_12_20cm (SPAdes) (version 2) | ecosystem: Environmental > Terrestrial > Soil > Grasslands ... | reverse complement strand
CCTGCCACACGTGCAAGACCCTCCACTGCAATTCCGCATTCCGCGCTCCGCATTCCGCACTTGCCCGAGTCGCCTCACGTGCCCTCCGCGAACCGTTTGATGCCCGCCAGGGTGCGGGACGCGATCCCATGGATGAATACCGGCCCGATCACGAGGCGGGCGGCCAACGGACCGATGACCGGCCACGCCGGGCCCCCCCAGTCGTGCACGATCGTCACGGCCACGCCGGCCGGCTCTTCCACCAGCCGCCAGACAACGTCCATGCGCTGCGTGATACCCCGCACGTGCCGGTAGCGGATTTCCCGGGCCCGCCCGTCCACGGTCATCTCCGACACCCACCACACGGGATAACGGAGCGCGCCGAACGGCCGCCACGCCGCCATTTCCACGGTGCCACCGCTCGCGTGGCGGTCCAGAAACCTGACCCACCGATAGTGAGACAGGATTTCGGGCCAACGCTCGACATCCGATGCGATCTGAAACACCCGATCCATGGGTGCGCCGATCGCGATCTGGTCGACGGTGTGCATCACTTCACTGCGCGCTGGCTCCTGGTGACCATGCGGCCACTATGCGAGCCCCCGGTCGGTACCGCGCCGCCGCTTGCACGTCTGCATCCCGCAGCATGTCACAGAACTCCTCGCGTGTATATCCCCGCTTGAGCGACAGCACCGCGTCGTGCCGGCTCACGCCGCTCATCGCGAGGCAGAGCGATGCCGCCCATACGCCGGCCATGGCGACCCGGGAGCGGCGCAGGTCCGCGAGCACGACGGCGCGCCGGGCCACGCGGTCGAACGTGGCGATCCAGCGCACGGCGACCGCGCGCGGCAGGTGGTGCAGCACCTGGCTCGCCACGATCACGTCCACCGAGCGCGGCCCGAGCGGCAGCCGAGAGCCATCGGCCACGATCGCCGCCAGACCGCCGGAGCGAGCCAGGCGCGCGGCGGTCCGGTTCACGTCGACGCCCACGGGCGTGAGCGCGATGCCGTGCCGATGCGCGGCCGCGACCGCAGCGCGGGCGATGTCGCCGGACCCGGATCCCACGTCGAGCAAAGTCCAACGCGCATCCCGCATCCCGCATCCCGCATCACGAGCGGCCGCTCGAAACAGCGGGACGAGTTCCCGGACCACCGCCCGCGTCCCTCCGAAGAGCGCGTTCAGGCGCGCGATGTCGCGGAGCTGTCTTCCGACCAGGACGGCATCGGCCCGTGGATCGTCCAGCAGCTCGGTGCCGATCATTGACCTCCGCCGCCCAGGCCGGCGTAGCCGCCGCGGTAGTAGAGCAGGGGCCGACGGTCCGAGACGGTGCCCCCCGTGACCAGCGCGAAGAACACGGTGTGATCCCCGCCCGGGGCCTCGGCCTGTTTCTCGCACTCGATGCTCGCGAGGACACCCTCGAGTACCGGGATGCCGTGTTTGGTCTCCCGGTAGCCGATGCCATCGAACCGGTTCGGGTGGTCCTCCGCGAAGCGCCGCGAGACGGCTTCCTGGTCCGACGCGAGCACGTTCAATACGAAGCGTTGCGCGGCCCGCAGCGCCGGATGCAGATCGTTCTGCTGATCCACCGACACGAGCACCAGCGGTGGCGCGAGCGACACCGAGGCGACCGAGCTCGCCGTCATACCGACCGGCCGGCCGGCCGGGTCGCGCGTGGTCACGACGGTCACGCCGGTCGCGAAGCGACCGAGCAGCTGGCGGAACTGAGCGGGATCGACGCCGGACATGTGGTCACCAGAGGAATTGGGCGAGGACGCTGGCCCTTAGCACCCGACGCGCGGGGACGATGTTCCCGGTCGCGCTCACCAGAAGATCCGCGAGGTCCGGCCGCGCCGCCAGGCGGCGCACCACCCGGTCGGTGAGCGCGGGCCACCCCACGCCGACCCCGATGAGTCGCTCGAGCAGCCACTTCCCGCGGAATTCGCGCCGGCGCGCGCGGTCGTAGGGCGCGAGCGCCGCGGCGTCGAGGCGGCCCAGGGCGGGGATCAGGCATTGGGCCAAGAGCTCGGCGCCCCGCAGCGCAGCGTAAATCCCCTGGCCCGTGAACGGATCGAAGAAGTCGGCGGCGTCACCCACGAGCACGGCGCCGCCTCCGGGCGCTACGGCCGTGCGCGACCACTGCGCGAACGGACCGGCGGCCAGAACGTCGCGAACCAGTCGCCGGGGGTCGAACCGCCCCGCGAGCCCGGGAAATCGCTCGAGCTCGGCGAAAAAATCGCGACGGAAGTCCCGGCCTTCGCCCCGGCTCCTGCGCACCGCCGCGAGCGGCACCACGAGCGCCACCGTGGTGACGCCGTCGCCGACCGGTCCGAGGCCCACGTAACCGCGCTTGCTCACGTGCAGCTCGCCCACACCGTCCATCCCCGCGACGTCCGCCACGTGCGCCGTGAACGCGACGCGCCGCGGGGACGACGAGCGGACGAGCCCGAGCCGGCGGGCGACCACCGAGCGCAGGCCATCGGCACCGACAACCACGCGACTCCGGTACGTTTCCCGTTTCCCGTTTCCCGACCGCGCGAAGACACCGGCGACGGTGTTACGATCGAAAACGACGCTCTCGACCGTGAGGCTTTCCCGGACGATGGCCCCTTCGCGCGCCGCCGCGGCCACGAGAATCGTGTCGAACGTGGTCCGTGGCAGGGCAAAGCTGTATGGGCGGGGGCCGCCGCGGAACCGACCGCACATGGTGGCCCCGCAGGGCGCGACCACCTTCATCCCGTACAGCTTGGCGTGCGCCGCACCCTCCACTGCGTCGAGGATGCCCCCGCCGAGCCGCTCCAGGATTTCCGTGGTCGCCGGGCTCAAGTACTCGGAACACGCCTTGTCGCGAGGGAAACGGGCGCGGTCCATGAGCAGGACCGAGGCGCCCGCGCGGGCGAGCAGCAAGGCAGTTGTCGCACCGGCCGGACCGGCCCCGACGACGACGACATCCCAGCGGTCGGTCACGACGCCGCTGTGAGCACGGCCGCGGCCGCACCGACCAGCGTCGCCGCGAGGTTCACCCCGTCGTTGTCGAGCCATCGCCAACCCCTCGCAAGTCGCACCGGCTCGTGGCACACGGTATTGCCGCGCTCGAAGCGCGCGTCGCAGGCGGGACACTCGTACTTGCCTTGCAGCGTCGCGCCCAGGAAAGAGTCCGCGAGCATACCCACCACGCCGGCGGCCGTGAGCGTGACAAACCCCGGGGCCATGCCCCGGGGTGCCAAGGCCGCCGTCAATCCGGAAATCAGCGCCGCGCCGGCCACGCCGCCCAGCGTTCCCAGGGCGGTGATACCCCCCGAGGTACCGCGCGTCACCCTTCCCCCGGAGGTGATGAGACGCGGCGGGAAGGGCGAGTAGGCTCCGATCTCCGTGGCCCATGTGTCGGCGGCAGCGGCCGCGATGGCCCCGGCCGCCGCCGCCCACGAGCCGAGCAGGGCGGCGAGCAGGGCGACCCCGCCGTTGGCCAGCACCTGACGCGCGTTGCGGCGCGGCCCCCGGCGCTCGGCGAGCTGAGTGAGGACGCTACCGGTGAGGAAGAACGCGCTGAGCAGCGCGAGCCCCGGGAGCCCGAGGCCCCGGGTCACGCCGGCCCCGACGGCGCAGGCCGCGACCAGCCCGCCGGGGGTGAGCCACTTCACTCGTCGAGCAGCTCGTCCAGGATCCGGCGCTTCAGGTCGGGGGGTGCACCCTGGGCCCGGCAGCGGGCCCGGAGGAAACCGAGGAACAGCTTTTCGAAGTCGAATTCCTCGCCGCACGGCGGGCAGTCGGCGATGTGCTGACGGATCTCCTGCTCCACCGCGGGCGTGAGCTCGCGGTCGAGGTACTCATAGAGGTGTTCTTTACATTCCCGACAATTCATTTAGCGGACCCCTTGATGTACCCCATCCCGACGGCGTAGTCGTACAGCTTCTGCTGCAGCAGGCGCCGGGCCCGGAACAACCGGGACTTCACCGTGCCCACCGGCACTTCCAGGATCCGGGCGATCTCCTCGTACGACATGCCCTCCACGTCGCTCAACACCACGGTCTCCCGGAATTGTTCCGGCAGCAGGTCAATGGCCCGGAGGACCTCGTCGTCCACGATGCGGTCGAAGAAGGTCCCCTGCGGGTCGTCGTCCTGGAGCTCCTCGAACACGGAGAACGGCTCGATCGCGTCGATGTCGACGGTCTCCGGGTGCCGGGTGCGGCGCCGATACTCATTAATGAAGGCGTGCCGCAGAATCGTGAGCAACCACCCCTTGGCGTTCGTCCCCCGCTCGAACTGGTGCCAGGCGCGGTAGGCCTTGAGCATCGTCTCCTGGACGAGGTCGTCGGCTTCCGCGGGATTGCCGGTCAGGCGCAGGGCCACGCGGTACAGACTGTCGAGATGCACCAGGGCTTCGCGCTCGAAGCTCGCTCGCTTGTCGGCTTCGGCCGCCGGGCTCGGCGCTGGAGGCGGTGGGGTCGGGGGGGTGGGCGGGGTCATGGCGTCACATAACCTCTCCCCGCGCGCCCGGGTTCCGCAATGGGGCGTGCCCCGCTAGGTTTCGCGCGCCGTGGTCCACAGCATCGTTCCCCTCGCCGTCCTCGAGGCGGTCAGGAACCTCGACACGCCGGTCGAGGACGGGTTGTCGGAGTTCGCCGAGGAGCTGCTTTCCAAGCGGCTCGGCCTCTCGGCCACGGTGGCGATGCAGCTGCGCGAGTACGAGGGCATGGTCCGGCGCGACGCGCCGGCCGACTCGTCGCATGTCGAGGCGCTGCTCCGGCTGGTGGGGCGCCGGCCCGATGCGGACCTGGTATTCGCCGACGCCGGCCGTCGCGCGGCGCGCCGGGCCGTACGGCGCCTCTTCGTGCTCACGCGGCTCGCCGCGCGCGCCGGCCCCAGGGCCCTCGGGTACGTAGCCGCCCGGCGCGCGGCCCGCGCCGTGTTCGCCGGTGAGCTGCGGCGCGAGAGCCACGTCCCCATCGCGCGCGTGGGCGACGCGCTCGCCGTACAGGCGACCCCCGACGGCGCCGCCTGCGCGCTGTACGGCGCCGGGTTCACCGAGCTGCTCCGTCTCCTCGTCGGCTTCGAAGGCGCTATGCCCCATGTCTCCTGCCGGGCGACCGGCGGCGAGGTGTGCGAGTGGCGGGCCGCTCCGCCCGATCCGCGACACGGCTGATGCCGCTCCTCGACGGTTTCGACCTCCCCGCGCTCGCACGGGAGCTCGGCGCGCTCGGGGCCGACGGCTGGCTGCTGTACGATTTCCGCAAGGTCAATCCGATCGCCGGGCGCATCCTCGGAGACGCCGGGATGGGCACGCGGCGCCTGTTCGTCCTGCTGCCGCGCGCGGGTCGCCCGGTCGCGGTCGCGCATCGCATCGAGCTCCAGGCGCTCGCCGATTTTCCGGGCGACGTCCGGCCCTACGGGGCGTGGCGCGAGCTCCACGAACACCTCGAGACGCTGGTCCGCGGACGCACGCTCGCCATCGAGACATCACCTCGGGACCAGGTCCCCTACCTGGATCGCGTCCCGCACGGGGTGGTCCAGCTGCTCGAATCCTTCGGCGCCCGGCTGGTGTCGTCGGCGCCGCTCGTGTCCCGGTTTGCGGCGCGCTGGTCGGCCGCGGAGCTGGCGGGCCACCGCAAGGCGGCGGAGATCCTCGCGGGCGTCGCGCGCGACGCGCTGGCGTGGGTGGGGAGCGAGGCGGCCCGCGGCGCCGAGGTGCGAGAGACGGGCGTCCAGCGGCGCATGCTCGAAGCGATGGAGCGCGCGGGCCTCTGGACCAACGACGGGCCCATCGTGGCGTTCGGGCCGACCAGCGCCATGCCACATTACGAGCCCCATCCGGGAGCCGATCGCCGCCTCGCGCCCGGCGATGTGGTCCTGCTCGATCTGTGGGCCGGGCCGGGCCAGGGCTCGGTGTTCGCCGACCAGACGTGGATGGGGTTCGCGGGCCGCTCGCCCGATGCGGACGTCCGCCGGGTGTGGCAGGCGGTGAAGGGGGCCCGAGACGCCGCCGTCCGTTTCCTGCGGGAGCGCTGGCGGCCGGACGGCGCGGTGACCGGAGCCCAGGTGGATGACGTCGCACGCGCCGTGATCCGCGACGCCGGGCTCGCCGACTACTTTGTGCATCGCACGGGCCATTCGATCGATCGCGACCTACATGGCTCCGGGCCGCACATCGACAACTTCGAGACGGAAGACACGCGCGCGCTCGTACCGGGCGTGGGTTTCTCGATCGAGCCGGGGGTCTATCTGCCGGACCGCTTCGGCATGCGCAGCGAGATCAACGTGTACATCGACACGAAGGGCCCCGAGGTGAACCCCTCCCATCCACAGGACGAGCTGATCTTGGTCTGACGGTCGGACGGCCGGACGGCCGGACGGTTCAAAGTATTGCCAGGACCAGCCCTCCCCACACGGCCGCGCCCACCGCCACGTGGGCGGCCTGGAGCAGTGGGGGGAGCGCGAGCAGCACCATCGCCGCGGCGACTGCGACCTGCACGGTCACGAGCGCAACCGCGTACCACGCACCACGCTTCTTCGAGCGCAAGGCCCACCACCAGACGTAGCCGAACAGCGTGTAGGCGAGCAGCCGGTGGACCCAATGGATGTGCTGCAGGTAGTTGCCCGCCGGGACGACCTGGCCATTGCAGAGCGGGAATCCGAGGCATGCGCTCGCCGCACCCAGGTTCGCGGTGAGCGCGCCGAAGAGGACGGTGACGAAGCCCAGCCCAAGGGCCAATAGCCCGGCCCGTGTGGGCCGGGCTGCGCCCGGGGTCAGCTTCGCGGCGACGATCAACGTCGCCAGCAGCAGCATCGCCGTTCCAAGATGGAGAATTACGGTCCACGGCGGCAGGCTGAGCTCTACGGTCACCGCGCCGAGCAGGACCTGCACGACGAGCAGCCCCAACGCGACGTAGGCGGTTCTGTCGGGAGAGAACCGCTCCCCGGTCCCTGCTCCCTGTCGCAGCCACCACGCGTACGCCGCGAGCGCCGTCACCAACCCACTCGCGGCCGCCGCCGCCAGCCGGTGCCCATACTCGATCATCGTCGGGAGGTCGAGTGGCGGGAGCAGCTTGCCATTGCAGAGCGGCCAGTGCTCGCCGCAGCCCAGTCCCGATCCGGTGATTCGGACGATGGCGCCGAGGATGACGAGCAGGTAGGTGAAGGTCGCCGCGGTCCAGGCGAGTCGCGTGAAGCGTCGCGTCATGGGTGCGGAAATGTACGGTCGGGTGGTGGGCGCGACCATCCGGCGGCGGGCGACCGGATGTGAGGTGTTAGGCGTCACTTGACAGCCAGCGGTAGCACGCCCTATTCATACGGAACTGCACAAACTGATCAGCGGGAGGGTGATGAGACGCGTTGTCCTGTGGGCCTCGCAGCGTACCGAGGTGCTCGCGCTGATCAAGACGACGACGGACCTGAATGTCGGTGACTTTCGCTGGACGGTGGCGCACAGCCAGAAAACCGGAGGTATGGAAGTAGCCCGGCTCGAGTACGCTCGGTACGGCCGCCACCATTTCTTTCAATTCGACCGCCATCAGGGGCAACATTACGCGATTTACACCGCAGGGAACGACGGCAAGGTGGAGGAGCACTTCCCCGGAACCTGGGAGCGCCAGGCGCTCTACTTTGCCGGCTGGGCCGCCCGCGTCGATGCCGAGGCGCGGGAGGGTCGAGTCCCGCGGTCGCCGTAGCTCGTCAACCCCCAATCGTGCGGACCTCTCGTACCGAGGCCTTGAATGACCCGTCGACCGACGCCCGATATTCGGCTTGTGGAGCGCATGGCCGCAGGTGACCGCGACGCGCATGACGAGTTTTCCGAGCGCCACCGCCTATCGCTGTACGCCCAAGTCTACGCCACGCTCGTCGACGCGGTGGCGGCCGAACGCGTAGTGGTGGAGGCGCTCGAGCGGGCGTGGCATGCCGCGAAGGACTTCAACCCCGGCGCCGGGAGCGCGTTCGCCTGGTTGTCGGAGATCGCACGATCCGTGGCGCAAGGTCAGCGGCGTCCGCCCCAGGACCCCACGACGTCGGCTTCCGCAGCGCTCTAGGCTGTTTGCCGCCTCCAACGGGCCGACGCGCAGTATATTCGGCCTCTCATGTCCACGTCCCCCCCGGCTCCCCCTGCCGATCGCTGGGGCGACCGGCTGCCACGCCGCCTCGGCTTCTGGAGCGCGGTCGCCGTGCTGGTCGGGTCGACCATCGGCGGCGGAATCTTCCGTACGCCGGCCGTCATCGCCGAGCGCGTGCCGGCGCCGCTGCCGATGTTCAGCGTCTGGGTGCTGGGCGGGCTGCTCGCGTTGTGCGGGGCGCTCACCTACGCGGAGCTCGCGGCGCTGTTTCCGCGCTCGGGCGGCGTGTACGTGTACATCCGCGAGGGATTCGGCCGGTTGCCGGCGTTCCTCTTCGGGTGGACCGAGCTGGTGTTGATCCGGGCGTCCGCGCTGGGCGCGATTTCCACGCCGTTTGCCGAGTACCTGCTGCGCTCGATCGGCCGGGATCCGGCGCTCCCCGCGAATGCGGGATTGGTGCACTACGTGGCCGCGGCCGCCATCGCGGTCACCGCGGCTCTGAATTACTACGGGGTGCGCTGGAGCGCGCTCGTCTTGAATCTCACCACCGGCGCGAAGTACGGCGCGCTGCTGTTGCTCGTGCTGCTGGCGTTTTTCGTGGGGCACGGCGACTGGACGCATTTCACGACCGCGGCGGGTCCGCTCACGCCCGGCCTGTTCGGCCTCGCGCTGGTGTCGGTGCTGTGGGCATACGACGGTTGGGGCGATCTCTCGTTCGTGGGCGGCGAGGTGCGTGATCCGGAGCGCAACCTGCCGCGCGCGTTGGTGATGGGGACCGCGGCGATCATCGCGATCTACCTGCTCGTCAACGCGGCGTATCTCTATCTGCTGCCGCTCGGCCAGATGGCCCGGTCGCCGCTCGTGGCGGCGGACGCCGCGCAGGCGGTGCTGGGCCGGATCGGGGTCGGCGCGGTGACGGTCGTGGTGATGCTCGCGACGTTCAGCACGCTCGTCGGATCGATCCTCACGGCACCGCGCATCTTTTTCGCCATGGCGGATGACGGGCTGTTCTTTCGAGCCATCGCGCGGGTCCACCCGCGTTACCAGACGCCCTCCGCGGCGATCGTGCTCACCGGTTTCTTGGGGATCGGCTTCGTGCTGATCCGCACGTTCGAGCAGCTCGCTGACCAATTTGTGGTCGCGATTTTTCCGTTTTACGCGCTCGCGGCGGCGGCGGTGTTCGTGCTGCGCCGCCGGCGCCCCAATCTGCCCCGGCCGGTGCGCGTGCTCGGCTATCCGGTGGTACCGTGGCTGTTCGTGCTCGCGAGCTTCCTCATCCTCGGGAACGCGTTGTGGGCGCATCCGCGTGAGACGGGGTTCGCCTTCTTGATCATCCTCTTGGGGGTGCCGGTCTACTTCTGGTGGACCCGCCGGCGCAGGTCAGGAGTGACGCAAATGTGACGCACGCGCGGATTGACGACCTCTCCGGGGGCCGCCATGTTTGACCCCGCCCGAACACCATTCCCTGCCGCATCCCGGAGATCGTTCTGATGAAACGCGTTGTGTGGTCATGTGGCGTGCTTGCCACGTTTGCCCTGTTGCTGTTTCCGGCCCGCGCGGCCACGGCGCAGGGCGTCACCTCGGCGGCGGTCGCGGGGCGTGTGACTGACGAATCAGGGGCGCCCGTCCCCGCGGCTCAGTTCACGCTGATCAACGGATCCACGGGCCAGCGCTACGCCGCGCGATCCCGAGATGATGGACGGTACTCCTTCGAGAACGTGGACGTCGGCGGCCCCTACACCTTGGCCGTCCGTGCCCTGGGCTTCGAGCCCAAGACGTCAACGCCGTTCACTCTCCAGCTGGGCCAGCGCTTGACGCAGGACTTGAGCATCAAGCGCGCGGCGGTGGAGCTGGCAGGGGTAATCGTCGAGACCTCGTCCGATCCGCTGCTCTCGACCGCGCGCACCGGCGCCCAGTCGTTCATCTCCGATTCGGCGCTCCGGCGGCTGCCGACGCTGAACCGCGCGTTCAATGACTTCGTCAACACGTCACCCCAGATCGTGAAGACCCCCGGGGGCGGGACATCGATCACTGGGCAAAACGACCGGTTCAACAACATCCAGATCGACGGCACCAGCAATAACGATCTATTCGCGCTGAGCGCGAGCAACCAGGTTCCGGGCGGCGGCGTGAACGCGCGCCCGCTCTCGATTGAGGCAGTGAAGGAGTACCAGGTCCTGGTCGCGCCGTTCGACGTGCGGCAAGGCGGGTTCGTCGGCGGCCTGATCAACGCGGTCACTAAGTCCGGCACCAACCAGTTCCATGGGTCGGCGTTCGGTTACATGCAGAACCAGAATCTCGTGGGCAGCGATACGAACGGCGTGTCCGTACCCGTCGCCGACTATAAGCAGCAACAGTACGGTTTCTCCGTGGGCGGCCCGATCATCCGCGACCGGCTTCACTTCTTCGTCACCGGCGACTTCCGCCACGACAACCGCCCGTTTCCTTCGAGCATCCAGCTCGGCCCCACGGGCGACACCACCGGCGTCGGGATCACGCAGGCGCGGTTCGACTCGGTGACGAGCATCCTCGCCGATTCGTTCGGGATCAACGCCGGGACCTGGAGGGCGCCGCAGATCAACAACCCGGAGACCAACCTGTTCGGGAAACTTGATCTGGAGCTGGGCGTCAACAACCACGTCGAGCTGTCTGGGACCTTGATCAATGTGAACCAGGACAAGCTGATTCATCTTTATCGGAACGGGTTCACGCAGCCCCCGTCGTTGTCCAACGCCCGGGACGGTTACGAGCTGTCTGGGAGCGGGTACTACGTGAAGGACCAGACCCGCACGGTGCGCGGGAAATGGACCGCGAACTTCGGGAACCGGTTTGCGAACGAGTTCATCGTTGGGCGGACCACGATCTCGGACAACCGGCCACCGGTGAGCAACTACCCGTTGATCCTCGTGGGGGGCAACTCCGCCGGGACGTATATCGCGGCCGGCGCCGAGCGGTTCTCCCATGCCAACTCGCTCGACCAGCGGGTGGTGGAACTGACGGACAACGTCACGTTCCCGGTGGGCCGGCATCTCCTCACGTTCGGCACGCACAACGAGTTCATTCACTTCCGCAACGTGTTCTTCCCCGGCTCCATGGGCATCTGGAACTTCCTGAATCCCGACTCGCTGGCCGCCGGCAGGCCGAACCTGTATATACGGGCCCTCCCCGGGGCGCTCCGCCCCGACGGCCCGGTGGCGGACTTCGACGTGACCCAAGTGGGGTTCTACGGCGAGGATCGCTTCTCGCCGGTTCCCAACCTCACATTGACGGCCGGTCTGCGGCTCGACGTGCCCACGCTCCCCGCGCCCGCGTTCAACACCGCTCTCGACACGGGCGTCGCCTTTCCGGCGCTCGGAGGCAGGGGCGTGGACACACGCTCGTCGCCGAGCGGCAACATCCTGTGGTCACCGCGGCTGGGGTTCAACTACGACGTGGGCGGTCGCCAGGAGACGATCCTGCGGGGCGGCGTCGGGATATTCAGCGGCCGGCCGCCGTACGTGTGGGTGTCGAATGCCTATGGCAACACGGGCCTCGAGCAACAGACCGTATTCTGCAATGGTGCGGCGTCGGCGGCGAACAACGGGTCACTCGTGGACACTGTGCCGGTGTTCACCGTGGACCCGACCGCCCAGCCGACAACGTGCGGGGGTTTGAACCACGTCCCCGCGAATGCCGCGGCGAGCTCTATCGTCTTCTACGACCCGAACTTCAAGTTCCCGCAAGCGCTGAAGGTCGCGATCGGCGCGGACCGCGTGCTTCCATGGAACCTGTTTGCGACCGTCGATTTCATCTACACGAAGGCGATCAACCAGTACTACCTCCAGGACGTCAACCTCCGCGGGATCCAGGGTGCCTCGAGCGGCGAGGCCGGGCGCCCGCTGTATGGCACGATCAACCCGGCGACCGGTGGAGCCACCGTCCTGCGGGTCACCAATCGTGCCAACGACATGATCGAGAACCGCAACGTCAGTAAGGATCAGTCGACGTCCCTCGCCTTGCAGCTGCAGAAGCGGTTCACCAACGGCCTCGAGTTCAACGTGGCGTACACCTATTCGCACTCTCTGGACATCATGTCCATGACATCGGACATCACGGGCTCCAACTACTCGTTCGGCATCCTCGACGGGACCGTCGAGAACCGGAACCTACGCACCTCGTCGTTCGATCGCCCGCACAAGGTTTCGATCAGCGGCACCGTCAATGCACCATTCGGTGCCCGGTTCTCGCTGATCTACAACGGGATTTCCGGAACACCGTTCAGCTACGTCGTGAGCGGTGACGCCAACGCCGACGGTGTGTTCGGCAACGACCCCACCTACGTGCCGCGCAATCGGTCTGACATGTCGATGGACGGCAACGGCGGGTGCACACAGGCCAGCTGCGTCGGCTTCGGCACCCTGGCGCAGCAGGATTCGGTGTACGGCATCCTCGATTCCTACATCAACAACGAGCCCTGCTTGCGGGACAACCGCGGACGCCTGCTGCCGCGGAACTCCTGCCGCAATCCGTGGCAGAACTACCTCAACGCCCGGCTGAGCTGGGCGATCCCCACAGTCTCCGGCCATACGCTCGAGATCACGGCCGACATGCTCAACGTGCTGAACTTCATCAATTCCGGCTGGGGCCTGATCCGGCAGGTAGGCACCGGTTTCGAGGAGCAGAACCTTGTCCAGCGGACCGGCTACGACGCCGCGAACGGGCGTGGGATCTATGCGCTCGCGATCCCGACGAAGAACGCGGTGACCATCAACAGCATCGGCTCGCGCTGGGTGTTCCAGCTGGGGACGCGCTACACGTTCTAGAACGGGCGGCAATAGGCGGCAATCGACGGCAACAGGCGGCAATACCCGATGCCTGTGCCGCCCGTTGCCGCCCTGTGCCGCCCTTGCCGCCTTAGGTTCGCGCCTTCCGCCACAACCACACCCCCGCCGCCCCGAACAGCAAATTCGGCACCCAGGCCGCGAACGTCGGCGGCAGCGCGCCACCCTGGCCCACCGCCTTTGACAGCTGGAACATCAGGAGATCCACGAAGGTCGTGGCGAGACACACGGCCACTCCCCAGGCCATGCCGCTCCGCGGCGTGGAGATCGCGAGCGGCGCCCCGAACAGCGCGACGATGATGCAGGCGAACGGCACCGACAGCTTGAGCGCCTGCTCGACGCGCAGCTTCCGCGTGTCCGAGCCGGAGCGCGCCAGCGCGTCCACGTACCGCCCCAGCTCCGCGTAGCGCATCTCGTCCGGCGCTTTGGGCTCGGCGAGCAAGGCGGTGGGCGTCTCGCGCAGCGTCGTGACCCGAAGGGAGTCGAACTTGAAGGTCGGCTCGCGGCCCGGGCCGAGCAGGTAGCGCACCGCGCCCTTGGTGAGCGTCCAGCCGCGCTTTGCCCGTGCCGTGTCGTACGTGGCGCGTTGCGCCGCGACCAGGATCGTCGGGTATTCCTCCCCCGTCCCCCCGCGCTCCATGATCGGATCCCGCATCTCCGCCCCGTTCGCCCTGAGCTCGAGCGAGCGGATTGAGTACACCCACCCGCTGTCCGCGCGATAGACGAAGGGCGAGAAGCGCGAGCTCGTCGGCCGGGCGGTCTTCTCGCCGAGCAGCTCGGCGCGCCGGGCCGAGGCCCCGGGGGCGAGTTCCGTGAGGCCCAGATCCAGGAGCACGACCGCGAGCGACGCCAGGAGCAGCGGCCGCACGACCCGGTGGAAGGACATCCCCGACGCCTTCGCGGCCGTCAGCTCCGAGTGGCGGCCCAGCGCGCCTACGGTGAACACCACCGCGAACAGCACGGCGACCGGAAGCACCAGCGAGATCGTCTCGGGCAGGAAGAACACGTAGGAATAGGCGACGCGCGCCTTCGAGAGCCCCCGGCCGAAGTAGGTCTCGAACTTGTCGGCGAGGTCGATGACTATGACCAGGAACGGAAATCCCAGGGCCGCGAGGAGGCACACCTTGGTCCACTCCCGCAGCACGTAGCGATCGAGCGTGCTCACCGAGGGCTGCGCCACGCGGGCCGGAGCAAGGAACCGGGCCAGCTCACCACTCGCCGCAGCGCCTCGACGAGGTCGCTCCAGTCGCCGCCGTGGGGGGCGTTTCCCGGCTTGCGGATGCGCCACAGCCCGAACACGCCGGCGGCCGCGAAGATGAGGTTGGGCGTCCACATCGCGAGGAACGGCGACACGACCAGCTGATCCCCCAGATCCTCACCGACGATCAGACCGACGTAATAGACGGCGAACACCGCGACGCTGACGCCGATGACGAGCCCCACCCCGCCGCGCTGGAACCGCAGGGCCACGGGGACGCCCACCAGCGCGAAGACCAGGCACGCCGTGGCGATGGCGTATTTCTTCTGAATCTCCACCTCGTAGGTCGCCGCACGCCCACGGGCATCGCGCAGGCGTTGCTCCTCGCCGATGCCCGCCCCCGGTGTCACGTACTGCGGGACGAGGGTGCGCGCAGGGGGCGGCGGTGTGACCCGCGGCGTCTGGGCCTCGGCCTCGGCTGGGAGGAGCCAGGTGGCGAGCTGCCGCACGGCTCGGCAGTAGAGACCGGGGGGCGCGGTGTCGACGGTGGACGGCACCGGTGGCGCCACGACGGGCGCGAGGCCCGCGAGCCGGCGCAGGTCGTTTTCGATCGCCAGCCGCGCGTCGTCGGCGGCGCGACTGGCTTCGCGGCGCGCCGCCGTCGCGGCCAGACGCATCTCACACGTGGACATCTCGCGGTCGCTCTTGTAGGTGTCGTGCTCGGTCTGCACGAAGATGTTGCCCACCCCCGAGACCCGCATGCGGTTGGTGCGGTAGAACGTGCGGTTGAACTGCGTCGGATCCGTGCGGTTGACTTCCTCGATGTCTCCGTCCGTGAGCGTCAGAAACAGGTCCCGCCCACCGGCGGCATACGCCATCCGCCCGCTGTCCGCCGTGATGATGCGGCGGCGTTCGGCGTCCCCCAGGTCGTAGATCGTCACGTCCTTGAGCTTGTTCGTGTTGCCGTCGATGCGCGCGGCACGCAGGAAGAACTGCCCCGGCACGACCTCGTTGATCACCTGCTCCTTGAGCGTCAAGGACGGCTTCTTCCGCGCGATGTCCACCTGCAGCGTGCGGAGCTCGTGATTGGTGCGGGGGAGCAACTGGTCGTTCCACAGGAACGACAGCAGGGCGACGCCGGTCGCGCCCGCGAGCACCGGCGCAACCACCCGCGCCACGCTGACGCCCCCGGCCTGCAGCGCCGTCATCTCGTTGTCGCCGGCCAGTCGGGTGAACACGTGCAGCACCGCGACCAGCACCGCCATCGGCAGCGTCACGGCCACGATGAACGGGAGCGAGAGCACGAACACCTCGGCGATCACGCCCGGCGGCAGCCCCTTCCCGAGCAGGCCGGAGAGCTGCTTGGCGACCTGCTGGATCAGCATCAGCGACGTGAGCGCCGCCAGCGCGAAGACGAGCGGCGCGACGTGTTGGCGGAGGAGATATCGGCTGATGGTGCGCACGATGGGTGGCGCCATTATATTCGGAAGTCCAAGTCTCTACAAGACATCACTACCCTGTGACCATTCGAAAGAGCCGCCTCTGGCGCGCGGCAGCTTGCCTCGCGCTCGGCCTCGCCTGCACCGCACGCGGCGGCGCGAGCCGCCCGCGTGAGTTCACCGCTGAGCGTGCCTTCGGGTATCTCCAGCAGCAGATGCAGTTCGGCCCACGCATTCCCGGAACCCCGGAGCACGAGCGCACGGGCGATTTCATCCTTGAGCACCTCCGCGCCACCGCCGATACCGTCGCGATCCAGAGCTTCACTCACGTGACGCGTCACGGCGCGACGTTGCATCTGCGGAACTTCTTCGCCCGGTTCCGGCCGACCGCGACGGAGCGCGTCCTGTTGCTCGCCCACTGGGATACCCGCCCGCACGCCGATCAGAGCGCCAACCTGGGCCAGCAGCGCCTCCCGGTCCCGGGGGCCAACGACGGCGCATCCGGCGTAGCCCTGCTGCTGGGCGTCGCCGACGCGCTCAAGGCGAAGCCGCCGACCGTCGGCGTCGATCTGCTGTTCGTGGACGGCGAAGACTACGGCGATTTCACCACCGATTCGAACGACGTGCTGATCGGCTCGCGCTACTTCGCCGGCCACCAGCCCCCAGGCTATCAGCCCCTGTTCGCGGTACTGTTCGATATGGTCGCGGACAAGGACCAGCAGTTCTACTATGAAGGCAACTCGCAGGCAGTGGCGCCGGAGGTGGTGGACCGGGTGTGGCACGCCGCCGCCGACCTGGGCTACGGTCGCGTCTTCATCCCCGGCGTGAAGCACACCCTGACCGATGACCACGTCGCGCTGCAGAAGGTGGGCATCCACGCGATCGACGTCGTGGACTTCGACTATCCATACTGGCATACCACCGACGATACGATAGACAAGGTATCCGCCGCGTCACTTCAGGTTGTTGGCGACGTCGCAGTAGCGTTGGTCCGCTGACGCGGCGGAAGGTTGAGGAGGTTGGTGGAGGTTGTGGAGGATGGTGGAGGCTGCATCGGAGCCACCTCCCCCAACCTCCACTAGCCTCCACCAACCTCCACCAACCTGCTTCATCGGCATTTTCTCGGCGATACGCGCATAGAACGGACACTGCACGTTGGCTGGCGAGCCGTTAGCCTGCGGTCATGGACGACCGCCGCGCCGCGCTGCTGCTCGCCCTCCTCGCCCTCGCGGGCGCGGGTGTGCGACTGGCGCTCGCCCCCGCCAAAGCCGCGGCGCCCGGCGACGTGCGACTGGTGTCCGTGGATACGCCGCCCCCGGGCGGGCTCTCCGCGACCGCGCGGAAAGCCGCCCGGCTCGCGCGACCGCTCCTGCCCGGCGAGCGCGTCGACCTCGACCGCGCCGACGTGACGGAGATCACACGTCTCCCCCGCATCGGGCCCGCCTTTGCGCAGCGCATCGTCGCCTGGCGTGAACGCCATGGTCCGTTCGGAAGCCTGGCGCGGTTCGACAGCGTGCCGGGCGTGGGGCCGAAGCTGCTCGAGTCGCTCGGACCCTACGTGATGTTTTCGGGGGTGGTGCCCTAACCTTCCCCAACCTCCCCCAACCTCCACAGCCTCCACAACCTCCCGTTTGGGGTTGACTTCCCTTCGCCGCCAACTATGTTATGCTGTTCATTTTCAACGAGTTGCGTACGGCGACCGCAGCAGCCACCTCCGACAAGCTGGGTGAGATCCTCCTGCGGGAGGGGCTTATCACCCAGGACCAGCTCAAAAAGGCGCTCCTCGAGCAGAAGAACACGGGGATGCGCCTCGGCTACACCCTGGTGAAGCTGGGCTTCGTCGAGGAGACCGAAATCTCCAAGATGCTGGCCCGCCAGTATCGCATGCCGGCGGTCGACCTGTCCCGCTTCGAGGTCGACGCCAAGATCATCAAGCTGCTCCCCCCCGACGTCGCCATCAAGCACACCGTCCTGCCCCTCAAGCGCGAGGGGCGGACCCTCACGGTCGCGATCGCGGACCCGAACAACGTCACGGCGATCGAGGACATCAAGTTCATCACGCGCTGCGACGTATTCCCGGTGATCGCCGGCGAGTACACCCTCCGGAACGCGATCGACAAGTATTACCAGCAATCCGACGCTCAGCTGCAGACGCTGCTCAAGGACATCGAGGCGGCGGACGACCTCGAGGTGGTCGAGGAGCAGACGGACGAGGACGTCAAGGCGCAAGACCTGGCCGACGACGCCCCGGTGGTGAAGCTGATCAACGGACTGCTCACGGATGCGGTGAAGCGTGGGGCGTCGGACATCCACATCGAGCCGTTCGAGCACGAGATGCGGGTGCGGTACCGCGTGGACGGGGCGCTGCACGAGGTGATGAAGCCGCCGATCAAGATGCGCGCGGCCCTGACGTCGCGCATCAAGATCATGGCGCAGCTGAACATCGCGGAGCGGCGCGTGCCGCAGGACGGCCGCATCAAGCTCAAGTTCGGCGCCAAGGTCATCGACTATCGCGTGTCGACGCTGCCGGTGCTGTTCGGCGAGAAGATCGTGCTCCGGATTCTCGACAAGGGCAACCTGACGCTCGATTTGACGAAGTTCGGCTTCGAGCCCAAGGCCGAGTCGGAGCTGTTGCGGGCGATCCTGAACCCGTACGGCATGGTGCTGGTGACGGGCCCGACGGGGTCGGGCAAGACGACGACCCTGTACTCGGCGTTGTCGCGCATCAATCAGATCGACGTGAACATCATGACCGCCGAGGATCCCGTCGAGTACAACCTGATGGGTATCAATCAGGTGCTGGTGCGCAACGACGTGGGCATGACGTTCGCGGCGGCGTTGAAGGCGTTCCTGCGGCAGGACCCGAACATCATCATGGTGGGCGAGATCCGCGATCTCGAGACCGGCTCGATCGCGATCAAGGCGGCTCTCACGGGTCACCTGGTGCTGTCCACGCTGCATACCAACGACGCGCCGTCCACCGTGACCCGCATGATCGACATGGGGATCGAGCCGTTCAACGTGGCGAGCGCGGTGAATCTGATCGTGGCGCAGCGTCTGGTGCGCCGCGTGTGCTCTGAGTGCAAGCAGGAGCACACCTACACACCCGAGGAGATCCACGCGTTCGGCATCGCCCCCGCCGAAGCCGCGAAGCTGACCCTTTACAAGGGCGCGGGCTGCGACACGTGCGGCGGCTCGGGGTACAAGGGCCGGCAGGGGCTGTACGAGGTCATGGCCATGACCAGCGCGGCGCGACGCATGGTGCTGAAGGGCGGATCGACCGAGGAGCTGCGGGAGCAGGCGGTGAAGGACGGCATGCTCACGCTCCGCATGGACGGCATGCTGAAGGTGAAGCGCGGCATCACCACCCTGGAGGAAGTCGTGAAGGAGACAGCGGCATGACCGCAGGCGCTTCGCAGACGGTGAATCTGCGCACCCTGCTCGAGGAGATGATCGAGCGGGACGCGTCGGACCTGCACATCGTGGCGGGCGAGCGTCCCAAGCTGCGCGTGGACGGGGACATCGTGAACTCCTCGGCGGAGGCGGTGCTCACGCCCAAGGACACGCTGTCGATCGCCTATTCGGTGCTCACCGAGAACCAGAAGAAGCGGTTCGAGATCGAGAACGAGCTCGATTTCTCGTTCGGGATCCAGAATCTGGCGCGGTTCCGCGGCAACTGCTTCAAGCAGCGCGGCTGCGTATCGCTCGTGATCCGGCAGATCCCCTTCAACGTGCGGACGTTCGAGGAGCTGGGCCTGCCCGGAGTGGTGGCGAAGCTGGCCGAGCGGCCCCGCGGCCTGGTGCTCGTGACGGGGCCCACGGGGTCGGGCAAGAGTACCACGCTCGCGGCGTTGATCGACAAGATCAACAAGGAGCTGAAGGGGCATATCATCACGGTGGAGGACCCGATTGAGTTCATCCACCGCCACCAGAGCTGCATCGTAAACCAGCGCGAGATCGGGACCGACACCAACAGCTTCGCCGCTGCGCTCAAATACGCGCTGCGGCAGGACCCCGACGTCGTGCTGGTCGGCGAGATGCGCGACCTCGAGACCATCGCCGCCGCGCTGACGATTGCCGAGACGGGGCATCTCGCGTTCGCCACGCTGCACACCAATTCGGCGATGGAGAGCATCAACCGCATCATCGACGTGTTCCCGTCGCACCAACAGGCGCAGGTGCGCGCCCAGCTGTCGTTCGTGCTCGAGGGTGTCATCACCCAGACGCTGCTGCAGAAGGCCAAGGGCCGAGGCCGCGTGATGGCGTGCGAGATCCTCATCATGACCCCCGCGGTACGGGCGCTGATTCGGGACCAGAAGATCGAGCAGATCCCGTCCATGATGCAGGCGGGCAAGAAGCACGGGATGCAGACGCTGAACGATGCGCTCTACCAGCTGTACGTGGGCCGCGAGGTCACCAAGGACGAATGCCTGCGGGTGACGTCGACGCCGAACGAGTTTCTGCGGATGATCGGCGAGGCGCCGCTCGACGACAGGGAGCCGATGCCGTCCGGCGGCCAGTCCGGCGCCGGCGGACCCAAGGTGGCGGCGCGCCGCTAGAGGCGCCCGGAGGGAGTGAGCCATGCCGCTCTTCCAGTACACCGCCCGCACGCTCAAAGGCGATCTCGTCAACGACAAGATCGACCTGCCGACTCGCGACGACGTCATAGCGCACCTGCGGAAGAACCGCATGGTCGTGGTGCAGGTCCGCGCGGCGCCCAAGGAGTTCAAGCTCAACTTCAAGTTCGGCGGCGGCGTCAAAACCCGCGACGTCGTCGTGTTCACCCGCCAGTTCGCCACGATGATCAACGCCGGTCTGCCGCTCGTCCAGGCCCTCGACATCCTGGCGCAGCAGACCGAGAACAAGATCCTCGCCGACACCACGCGGCAGGTCGTGTATGACGTGGAGAGCGGTCAGACGCTCGCCGACGCGCTGCGCAAGCACCCCAAGGCGTTCAGCGACCTGTACGTCAACATGGTCGCGGCCGGCGAAGCGGGCGGCATCCTCGACACCATCCTGATCCGGTTGGCCGAGTTCCTCGAAAAGAACGACGCCATCGTCCGGAAGGTGAAGGGCGCGATGATCTATCCCGGCGTCATCCTGTCGGTGGCGGTCATCGCGATCTCCGTGCTGCTGATCTTCGTCATCCCCACCTTCCAGAACATGTTCGCATCCGTGAACCTGCAGCTGCCGCTCCCGACCCGCATCGTCATCGGCGCCAGCCACACCCTCACGCAGTACTGGTGGGTCATCATCGGGGGCATCGGGGCCGGCATCTTCGCCCTCAATCGCTACTACCAGACCGCACCGGGGCGCCTCCAGATCGATACCATGCTGCTCAAGACGCCGGTGCTGGGCGACGTGCTGCGTAAAGCGGCCGTGTCGCGGTTCACGCGCACGCTCGGCACCCTCATCTCCTCCGGCGTGTCGATCCTCGACGGCCTCGAAATCACGGCGCGCACGGCCGGGAACATGGTGATCCACAACGCCGTCATGGAGTCGCGGGCGTCGATCGCCGGGGGCGAAACGATCGCCGCACCGCTGGCCAAGTCGAAAGTGTTCCCGCCGATGGTGATCTCGATGATCTCCGTGGGCGAGCAGACCGGCGGCATGGACGAGATGCTCTCGAAGATCGCCGACTTCTACGACGACGAGGTGGATGCGGCGGTGAGCGCCCTGCTGTCGCTCATGGAGCCGGTCATGATCGTGGTGCTCGGCGTCATCGTGGGCGGCATGGTTATCGCCATGTATCTCCCGATCTTCGACATGGTGAACGCGGTGCAGTAAAGGGCGGCAGAGGGCGGTAAAGGGCGGCATGGGTTTCAGAACTCCGTGCCGCCCTTGCCGCCTTATGCCGCCCGTTGCCGCCTCACGGACCCGACGCCGGCGACACGACCGGCAATTCGAGCCACTGCCGCGGGAACCGCGGCAGGAACTTCACGTGGCGGTTCACGACCGCCTGTACCCGCCGCCACCAGCACACGATCGGCCGGGCCGTTCGGCCGACGCTCACCACGGCAAACGGGATCGAGTCCGCCACCACCGTCCGCAGGTCCGGCTGGCTGAGAGAGCAGAGGTCTTCGGGCGTCCTCAGCCCGAAGCTCGAGTCCGGCCCCACCCACGGGTGATTGTGCCATACCGCGAGCGTCGTGGCGGGCGGGCAGGGGAGCGGTGTCACGGCGTCGACGCTGGAGTGCACGATGTCCGGCATCGCGAACTCCCTCAGCAGCGCCGTGTCTCCCACGACCGTGCCCTGCAAGCACAGGACGACTTCCCGGTCGAGGCCGGCCGCCAGGAGACTGAGCCGTCGGAGCAACGACGGAGCCAGCACGAGGCGCTTCAGCGGTTGTGAGTTGAGGATCGCGGAGTCGGCGGGGGTAAGCGCGGCCTGGCCCGCCAGGCGGCCCGGACCCGCGAGCGCTCCGACCATCAGCCACCCCGTGACGCAGACCGCACGCCGCATTCCATACAATAGCGAAACTGTTGCTCTTGCACTTTGCCACACCGTCAACAATAGTTCCAAGCCGCAAGCCGAGAGCCGCAAGGGGCGTAACTTGCGGTTGCCTTGGGGCTTACACCTTTCAGCTTGCGCCCGTCTCAGAGAGGACCCGCTTACGGCTTACAACTTTCGGCTTGCGGCTGTCGCGTGACCTGGCTGGTGGGTGACCGGCGGGGGTCAGTCCTCCCGACCCCGCAGAGTCTGCTGCGGTCCGTGTACGCCGGACGGCTGTGCGTGGCCGGGGCGATCTACCTGGCGGCGGCGCTCAAGTTCGCGGTCGCGGCTCCCCTCGACCTGCTCGTCACGTCCTTCGTGCTGCTCGCGGCCGTCGTGGTGACGATCGCCTCCTACTGGTACACCCATCTGTCGCGCCGCACGCCGGGCCGGACGTTCCTGTACGGGCAGGCGCTGTTCGACGTGGCGCTGATCACCACGGTCGTGCACATCACGGGCGGTCCCCAGAGCGACCTGACGCCGCTGTACGTCCCGCTGATTGCGGTGACGGCGGTGCTGATGCCGCCGGCCAGCACGGGCTTGATCACGGCGCTCGTGGGAATCGTGTACTTCGCGGACGTGTTCTTCGGGCACACGACGCCCATGACGGGGCAGGTCGGGCTGCAGCTGCTGGTGTTCGCGGCCGTCGCGGCGGTGACCGCGTATTTCGCGAGCCGGGTGTCGGTGATGGGGGCGGAGCGGGAGGCGCTGGCGGGGGAGCTGCGCCAGGCCCGGCTGGAAGCGGCGGACGTCCTGCGGAGCGTCCCGACTGGGATCGTGACGGTGGATCAGGCAGGCCACCTGCTGTATTGCAATCCGGCGGCCGAGCAGATCCTCGGCTTCAAGGAGCGTCAGTGGCGCGGGCGGCCCATCATGCCGGAGTTCGCGAAGATCGCCCCCGAGTTCTGGGCCGCCATCACGGCGACCGCACGGCGGGGGGTGCGGGCGATGCGCGTGGAAGCCACCGTGCGGCGTCCCGATCGCACCTTCCCGATCGGCGTGACGACCACGACCCTCGACGTCGAGCCGGCGGGCGAGCCTCGGGTCACGGCGATCTTCACCGACATCTCGGACTCGAAGCGGCTCGAGGAGCTCCACCTGCGCGCGGAACGGCTCGAGGCGGTCGCGGAGCTGTCGTCGAGCCTGGCGCACGAGATCAAGAATCCGCTGGCGTCCATTCGGTCGTCGGTGGAGCAGCTGGGGCGCGCGAAGCGCGTCAACGCCGACGAGAAGTTCCTGACCTCGCTCGTGGTGCGCGAGACCGACCGGCTGTCGCGTCTGCTCTCGGAGTTTCTCGATTTCTCCCGGGTGCGCGCCACGGAGTGCCGGCCACTCGATCTGCGCACGGTGGCGGCCGCGGCGATCCGGCTCGTGCGCGAGCACCCGGACTGCCCCGAGGACGCCGTCATCGATCTGAAGGGCGAATCGACCCCGATGGAGGGCGACGAGGACCTGTTGCACCGAGTGGTGTCGAACCTGGTGCTGAACGCCGTCCAGGCCACGGGGAAGGGCGCCCGCGTCGTAGTACGCACCGGACGACCCGCCGCGCACGAGCTGCCTGGAGGCGCCGGTATCGAGACTCCCGTATCCCTGGCCGTGAGCGACAACGGCCCGGGCATCCCTGAAAACCTGCGGGCCCGCCTGTTCGAGCCGTTCGTCACGGGTCGAGTCGGCGGCACCGGCCTCGGCCTCGCCATCGTGCAGCGCGCCGTGGATGCGCACCGTGGCCTGGTGCTGGTGGACTCGCCGCCGGGGCAGGGAACGACGTTCACGGTTTACTTCCCCGCCGCCCGGCGGAAAGAGGAAGCGGCATGAGCCAGCAGCCATCGATTCTGGTCGTCGACGACGAGATGGGGATCCTGGACGTGCTCCGGATCCTGTTGAAGGGAGAAGGGTTCGACGTGACCACCGCGCAAGGCGGGAAAGCGGGGCTGGAAGCGCTCAAGGGGGACCCGCCCGACATCGTACTCACGGACATCAAGATGCCGGGCGTCTCGGGCACCGAGATCCTGGCGGCGGTGCGCGATCAGGACCCGGAGACCCCCGTCATCCTCATGACGGCCCAGGCCTCGCTCCAGAGCGCCATCCAGGCGGTGAATCAGGGGGCGTTCTACTACATCCAGAAGCCGTTCTCGAACGACGATCTCGTCGCGATTTGCCGGCGCGCGGCGGAGCAGCGGATCCTCAAGGCGGAGAACAAGCAGCTCAAGCAGGAGATCCGGCGGCGGGAGCGCTCCGGGCTGGTCAAGCCGCTGGGCAAGTCGCGCGCCTTCCAGGACGTCCTCAAGCTCGCCGAGCAGGTGGCGCCCACCGAGAGCACGGTGCTCATCCAGGGAGAGTCGGGCACGGGGAAGGAGGTCATCGCGCGCTACATCCACGAGCTGTCGGCGCGCGCGGACGGCGGATTCTTTTCACTGAACTGCGGCGCCCTTCCGGAGAGCCTGCTCGAGTCGGAGTTGTTCGGCCACGTGAAGGGATCGTTCACGGGTGCGGTCCGGGACAAGCAGGGGCTGTTCGCCGCGGCGCGCGGCGGCACGTTCTTCCTGGACGAGATCGGCGAGATGTCCCCCGCGACGCAGGTGAAACTGCTGCGCGTGCTGCAGGAGCGGGAGGCGATCCCGGTGGGCGGCACCGAGGCGATTCCCGTGGACGTCCGGGTCGTGGCCGCGACCAACCGCGACTTGGAGGACGACATCAAGCGCGGCCGCTTCCGTACGGACCTGTACTACCGGCTGAACGTGATCGCCATCCATCTCCCGCCGCTGCGGGACCGGCGCGACGACATCCAGATCCTGTGGGAGGAGTTCCTGAGCCGTATCGCCAAGGAGCGCGACGAGCAGCCCAAGGCGCTGGCGGAAGACGCCAAGGTGGCGCTCCTCGCGTACGACTGGCCCGGCAACGTGCGCGAGCTCGAGAACGCCCTCGAGCGCGCCGTGGTGCTCAGCAAGGCGACGACGATCGATCTCGCGGCGCTACCCGACAAGCTCACCGAGCGTCGAGCCGAGCCACTGGTGGCCGATCGGCCGCACGCGAACCCGACCCTCGACGTGATCGAGCGCGCGTACATCACCTGGGTACTGCAGAGCGAGGGCGGCAACAAGACGCGCGCCGCCGAGGTGCTCGGCATCGATCCCTCTACCCTGTATCGCAAGCTGAGCCGCTACGAAGGCGATGTCCCCCCCGCCTGAGGCGGCGGATCAAGTCGGGGCCGCGACCCTGGAGCGCATGGCCGCGGCCCCCCGCTACAACCGTTGGATGTTCGATCGGCTGCGCCCTTGGGTGGGGCGCCGCGTGCTCGAGATCGGGGCCGGCATCGGCAACATGTCCGCGTTTTTCGCGGACCGCGAGCGCGTGGTGCTCACGGACACCGAGTCCTACTATCTCGGCCGCTTGCGCCAGCGGTTCGCGGACCGGCCGCACGTGTCCGTGGCCGAGCTACGGCTCCCCACCGTGAGCCCCGCGCTCGCGGCCGAGCGGCTCGACACGGTGGTCTGCCTGAACGTGCTGGAGCACATCGAGGACGACCGCGCCTCGCTGCGGGCGATGCACGACCTGCTGCAGCCGGGTGGGCGGCTCGTCCTGCTGGTCCCGTCGCTGCGCGCCCTGTACGGGACCCTGGACGAAGCGCTGGGGCACTTCCGCCGTTACGTCCCCGCCGAGCTGACGGACAAGCTCCGGACGGCGGGCTTTCACCTCCGCCATCTCGAATACTTCAACCTCGCCGGCGTCCCCGGGTGGTGGGTGGCGGGTCGCGTGCTGCGCCGCCGGCTGATTCCCACCGGAGCGCTGCGCTGCTACGAGACGCTGGTGCCGCTGTTCCGGCTGGAGCGGCTGCTCCCGTGGCGCATCGGCCAGTCGCTCATCGCTGTCGGAGAGGTGTCGGCATGATGGCGCGACTGCAATCGACCGACGACGTCCTGCTGTCGGTGATCGTGCCGGCGTACAACGAGGCGGCGACGATCGAAGCCACATTGCGGCAGCTCAAGCAGGTTCCGCTGCGAGTCGAAGTGATCGCCGTGAACGACGCGTCGACCGATGGCACCGGCACCATCCTCGACGGGTTGGCGGGCTCGGGACTCGTGCAGCGGGTGCTCCACCACCCGACGAACCGCGGCAAGGGTGCGGCGCTCAGGACGGGGATCGCCGCCGCGACCGGCAGCGTGATCGTGGCCCAGGATGCCGATCTCGAGTACGACCCCACCGAGCTCCCGCGCCTGCTGGCGCCCATCAAGGAAGGCCGGGCCGACGCCGTCTACGGCTCGCGCTTCCAGGGCGGCCCACACCGCGTGCTGTTCTTCTGGCACTCCGTCGGCAACAACTTCCTGACGCTCGTCTCCAACATGTTCACCAACCTGAACCTCACGGACATGGAGACGTGCTACAAGATGGTCCGCGCGGACGTGCTGAAACGGCTGCCGCTCACGGCAGAGCGCTTCGGGATCGAGGTCGAGTTGACGGCGCGGCTGGCGCAGGCGGGCGCGCGCATCTGGGAGCTGCCCATCTCCTACAGCGGCCGCACCTACGCCGAGGGGAAGAAGATCACCTGGCGCGACGGGATGGCGGCGATGTTCCACATTCTTCGCTATAACCTGTTCCCCCCCCGCGGGAAGTGGCGTGAGCGCTAGGCGCCTGTATGCCACCGTGGCCGTCTGCGCCGCGGTCGTGTACGTCGCCGCCTTGTGGAACCAATTCGCTCTGGACGACAACCAGATCGTCCGCTTCAACAACCTGGTACTCAAGGTCAGCGGCGTGTGGCAGGCGTTCGTGAGCCCCTACTGGCCGCCGGTCATCGGGGGCGGGATGTATCGCCCCTTGCCGCTCGCTTCGTACGCCATCGACTGGCAGCTGGGCGGCGCCGCCTGGCTGTTTCACGCGGTGAACGTCGCGTGGCACGCCGGGGCGAGTGTGGCCGTCGCGTGGCTCGCGCGGCGCTGGAGCGGCGAGCGGGCGGCGCTCGCCGCCGGGCTGCTGTTCGCGGTGCACCCGGTGCACGTGGAGGCGGTCGCCAACATCGTCGGGCGCGCCGAGGTGATGGCCGGGCTGTTCGCGATCCTAGCGGTTTACGCGGCGCTGGCGCACGATCGCCTGTGGTGGAGCGCGGCCGCGCTCGCTGCCGGTCTCCTGAGCAAGGAGAATGCGGTGGTCGCGCCGGCGCTCATCGCTTGGGGATGGATGCTGGGGCTCGTGCCGCGGCCCTCGCGGCGGCGCATGGCAGCCTATGCGGTCGTCTGGCTCGCGCTCGGGGCGGTGTACGTCATAGCTCGGTGGACCGTACTGGGCCACGAGCTAGTGGGCCGCCCCGCTCCGGTGTTCTTCGGTGCGTCGCCGGTGGCCGTCCGGTTGACGGCCGTGGCGGCGCTCGCGGACGTCGCGCGGCTCCTCGTCTTTCCGCTCACGCTGCGCGTCGATTATTCGCCCGCCGAGCGCACCCTCGTCCCGACTCTGCTCGACTACCGCTTCGCACTCGGGCTGCTGTGCGTCGCCGCCTGGAGCGCGCTCTTGTGGCTCACCTGGCGACGTGGCCGCCGGGTCGAGGCGTTCGGGCTCGGCTGGATCGCGATCGCACTCTTTCCCGTCTCGAACCTGGTGGTTCCCGTCGGAGTGCTCCTCGCGGAGCGGGCGCTGTACCTGCCGTCGGCAGGCCTCGTCCTGGCGGCCGGGGCGTGGTTGAAGGACCTCGAGACGCGGCGGCGGGCGGTGGTCCTGAGCCTGCTGGTCGTGGCCGGGGGCGTGCGCACCGCGCTCCGCGTTCCGGTGTGGCGGGATACGCGGGCCATGATCGGCAGCGAGCTGGAGGATTCCCCGCGCTCGTTCGCCGGGCCCGCCCACATGGTGGTGCTGTACCTCACCGGGCATCAGCCGGCCAAGGCGCTCGAGGCCTATCGAAGAGCCATCGAGATCTACGACGTGACGCTGCCCTGGCTGCAGATCCAGGGCGCCGAGGCGGCGTTTGAAACGGGGCAGGCCCCCCTGGCGGATTCTCTGCTCGATCGCGTCGACTTGGTGTGCCGGCCGTGCGACTTCTTCTACCGCTACGAGTCCTCGGTCGCCCGAGCCCGCGGCTACCCGGTTGCGGCCGACTCGTTTGCCGCCCGCGTCGGGAGGGCGCCGGATCCGGTCCATGACCGCTAGGCGGCTCTACATCACTGTCGCTCTGTGCGCCGTCGTCGTCTACCTCGGCGCTCTCTGGAATCAGTTCGCGCTGGACGACGTCCCGATCATCGTGGTGAATCCGTTGGTCGCGCACCCGTCGGGGCTTTGGCGGGCGTTCGCCGCGCCGTACTGGGCGCCGGAGCTGGGCGGTCACATGTACCGGCCGCTGGTGATTGCCGGGTTCGCCCTCGACGCGCTGGTGGACGGCACCGTTTGGTTCCACGCCGTCAACCTTCTGTGGCACGCCGGGGCCGCGGTGGCCGTGGCGGCCCTGGCCCGGCGTTGGATGGACACGCCGGGCGGGCTGGTCGCCGGGTTGCTGTTCGCCGTGCATCCGGTGCACGTGGAGGCCGTCGCGAACGTCGTGGGTCGGGCGGAGCTTATGGCGGCCGTGTTCGTGGTGCTCGCCGTGTACGCCGCCCTCGGTCGCGCGCATGCGGGCTGGAGTGCCGCCGCGCTGGCGTTCGGACTCCTCTCCAAGGAAAACGCAGCGGTCGCACCCGCGCTGGTCGTGTGGGCGTGGATGCTCGGTCTCGACCGACCCGATCGGCGCCGCATGGTCTCGCTGCTCGTCGGCTGGGTGGTCGTGGGCGCCGCGTACGCCGCCGTTCGTACGTTGGTGCGCCAACCGTTCGGCGGATACATGAGCATCGCGCCGATGTTCATCGGCCACTCATGGCTCTCGGTACGTCTCACCGCCGTCGCCGCGCTCGCCGATGTGGCGCGCCTGCTCGTCTTCCCACTCACGCTGCGCGTGGACTATTCCCCGAACGAGCGAACCGTGGTGACGTCTCCCCTCGATCTTCGCTTCGCCGCCGGGCTGTTCTGCGCACTGGCGTGGGGTGCGCTGCTGTTCGTTGCCTGGAAGCGCGGGAGGAAGCTCGAGGCGTTCGGACTGGGCTGGATCGGCGTCGCCCTGCTGCCCGTGGCGAACCTCCTTTATCCCGCGGGCTTCTACGTCGCCGAGCGCACACTCTACCTGCCGTCGGCCGGGCTGGTGCTGGCTGCGAGCGCCGCGCTCTCTCGCCTGTCGCCGGAGCGGATGCGCCTGGTTGTGGCCATGCTCTGTCTTCTCGGGGGCGTTCGCGCCGCGCTGCGCGTCCCCACTTGGCGCGACGATAATGCTGTGACGCAAAGCATCCTTGAAGACTCGCCGGACTCCTACGGCGGCCCGGTGCGCATGGCCGGGGTGTACCTCGACCGGCACGAGCCTGCCAAGGCGCTGGCCGCGGCCCGCATCGCCGCGGGTATTGCGCCGTACGACCCCTGGGTCTACGCGACCGGGACGGTAGCGGCACTCGCGATGGGCGACTCGCACGCCGCCGACTCGCTCGTTGCCCGGCTCGAGCGTTTCTGCTCCGGCCCCTGCGCCGCCGGGTACCTGCGTTACGAGGCGACGATGGCACGTGCCCACGGCTATCCGGGCACGGCCGACTCGCTGATGGCGCGCACGGCTCGTCTCCAGCCCCCTTGAGCCCGTAGGTGGCACGTTGCGGTCAGCCCGGGGTCGTGCAAACGTCCCGATTTAGTCGACGGTCGCGGACGTACACCGAGCTCGTTCTGACGGTGTAACAGGCTGCAACGAACTGTCTTAGGGAGCTTGCGGCGACGCAGGGCACAGGGCTTGCGTTACCCACCCCGTAGGAAATTGCGCTTCAAGCAGTTTTGCGTAGTCATGAGACGGACTTCAACGGGGGTAAAGTCAGATGAACCGCAAGGGTTTCACACTCATTGAGCTGCTGATTGTGGTGGTGATCATCGGCATCTTGGCCGCCATCGCGATCCCGAAGTTCGCCAACACGAAGGCGAAGGCGTACATCGCCTCGATGAAGTCGGACCTTCGGAACCTGGTGACCGCCGAAGAGGCGTACTTCGCCGACTCGGTCAAGTACAGCGCGACCACGGCGTGCACCACGCCGCCCACCGCGGGCTCGGTCAACTTCTGCGTCACGACCGGGAACAACCTCGGCACCGTCGGCCTTGCGGCCGGTAACGGCGGCTGGGCCGTGACGATCACGAACAACAACCTGACGACCCCGCTGGTGAAGTGCGCGATCTTCATCAACACGGCGGCGTTGACACCGGCGGTCTCGGAAGGCGCGCCCGCCTGTAGCTAAGCGGCGACCTTGCGATGACATCTGACGAGCGGCGGGGACTTCCCCGCCGCTTCGTTTTTATGCCATTTCCACCCTCGCGGTCGGCCCGGGGCCTTGCAAAAATCCCGGATTGAGCGATTATCGCGGGAGTTGCAAAGAGCCGATTCTATCAGCATAACATCTTACCACGAAATGTGTTAGCCAACTTTCGGTGACGCAGGGCACGGGGTTTGCTGCACCCACGTATGGGAAAGTGGGCTTCATGCAACACTTAGAGTTGTCATGAGATGGACTTCAACGGGGGTAAAGTCAGATGAACCGCAAGGGTTTCACACTCATTGAGCTGCTGATCGTGGTGGTGATCATCGGCATCTTGGCCGCCATTGCGATCCCGAAGTTCGCCAACACGAAGGCGAAGGCGTACATCGCCTCGATGAAGTCGGACCTTCGGAACCTGGTGACCGCCGAAGAGGCGTACTTCGCCGACTCGGTCAAGTACAGCGCGACCACGGCGTGCACCACGCCGCCCACCGCGGGTGCGGTCAACTTCTGCGTCACGACCGGGAACAACCTCGGCACCATCGGCCTCGCGGCCGGTAACGGCGGCTGGGCCGTGACGATCACGAACAACAACCTGACGACCCCGCTGGTGAAGTGCGCCATCTTCATCAACACAGCGGTGTTGGCACCGGCGGTCTCGGAAGGCGCGCCCGCCTGTAGCTAAGCGGCGACCTTGCGATGACATCTGACGAGCGGCGGGGACTTCCCCGCCGCTCCGTTTTTTTTATGCCGATTTCCGTCCTCGCGGTCAGCCCGGGCCCTTGCAAAAATCCCGAATTGACCGACTGTCGTGAGGGTTACAAAAGAGCCGATTCTACCGGTCTAACGAGTTACCGCGAAGTGTGTTAGGTGGTTTTCGGTGATGCAGGGCACGGGGTTTGCGTCATGCACCGCTGGGAAAATCCCGCTTCACGCGGTTTTCGAGTTTCTCATGAGATGGACTTCAACGGGAGTAAAGTCAGATGAACCGCAAGGGTTTCACACTCATTGAGCTGCTGATTGTGGTGGTAATCATCGGCATCTTGGCCGCCATCGCGATCCCGAAGTTCGCCAACACGAAGGCGAAGGCGTACATCGCCTCGATGAAGTCGGACCTTCGGAACCTGGTGACGGCCGAAGAGGCGTACTTCGCCGACTCGGTCAAGTACAGCGCGACCACGGCGTGCACCACGCCGCCCACCGCGGGTGCGGTCAACTTCTGCGTCACGACCGGGAACAACCTCGGCACCGTCGGCCTCGCGGCCGGTAACGGCGGCTGGGCCGTGACGATCACGAACAACAACCTGACGACCCCGCTGGTGACGTGCGCGATCTTCATCAACACGGCGGCATTGACACCGGCGGTCACGGAAGGCGCGCCCGCCTGTAACTAAGCGGCGACCTTGCGGTCATCTGACGAGCGGCGGGGACTTCCCCGCCGCTTCGTTTTTATGCCTATTCCAGCGCCATGCCGGCTAAGCCAGCGCTCCGCACCGAGCTGCTGTTCTACCTTTCATTCCTCGCCGCCGCCGCCCTGCTGGTAGGCGTGGCGACCCTGCTGGTCGCGACCAGCTTTGCTCCGGAGGGGACGTTCGCGCTGGTGATGCTCATGATCGCCCTGGAAGTCGGCGTGTTCATCGTGTTCGGGCGCTACCTCGTGAACCGGCTGGTCCTGTGGCCCCTGGAGCGCGTCGTCGCTACCGCCGACGCGGTGGCGGACGGCGACCTGGGGCGGCGTGCGCCCGACGCGGAGACGCGCGACTTCGCCACCCTCGCCGCGCGGCTCAACCGCATGACCGACCATCTGCTCGATGCGCAGGGGCAGCTGGTGCGCTCGGAGAAGCTCGCCAGCATCGGCCGGCTGGCGGCCGGCATCGCCCATGAGGTGGGGAACCCGCTGGGAGCGATCGGGACCTACGTGGAGGTGCTGCGCCGCCGGGGCGCCGACCCGGAGGTGATCAGCGGCGTGACCCGCGAGCTCGAGCGCCTCGACCGCATCGTGCGCGGTCTGCTCGACTACGCGCGGCCTCAGGAAGAGGCGCTCGCGCCGCTCGATGCCGGCGCGGTGGCGCGGGGCGCCTACGGTCTGCTCGAGGCGCAGGGGGCCCTGAAGCCCGTGCATGCCAGCGTCGAGGTCGCACCCGACGTGCCGCAAATGTTCGGGCGCGCCCATCTCCTGGAGCAGGCGATCGTCAACCTGGTTCTGAATGCGGTGGACGCCGCGGGCGACGGGATCGTGATCCTCGGGGTGCGGGCGTGGGCTTACGAGTCCCGGCGCGCCTCGCCCAGACGGGCGAGCGATCCGCAGCGGACCACGTTTCCACGCCGGCCCGAGAGTCGCCCCGCCCGGACCGACTTCGTCGCCGGCCAGCGGGGGGTGCTCCTGTACGTAGCGGACTCGGGGCCCGGGGTACCCCCCGAGGATCGTGAGCAGGTCTTCGACCCGTTCTACACGACCAAGGAGCCGGGCCGAGGGACCGGATTGGGTCTCGCCATCGTGGCGCGCGCGGTGCACGACATGGGTGGTGTGGTGTGGGTGGACACGGCGCGGGAGGGAGGGGCGGCATTCAAGATGTTCTTCCCTGCGGCATGACCCGCGTCCTCGTCGTCGATGACGAACCCGGCCTGCGCCAGTCGCTCGGGCTGCTGCTGGCCGACGCGGGCTACGACGTGGCGGCCGAGGGCACCGGGACTCGAGCGCTCGAGCGCGCCCTCGCCGAGTCGTTCGACCTCGTGCTGTGCGACGTGCGAATGCCGGAGATGGACGGGCTGGCGTTCCTGCGGGCGTACAAAGGGGGCGGCGGCACGGGTCTGGTCATCATGATGAGCGCCTATGGCGGCGAGGAAGCGGCGCTCGCCGCCATGAAGGAGGGCGCGTACGACTACGTACCCAAGCCGTTTCGACCGGACGAGGTGGTGCTCACCCTGCGCAAGGCCGAGGAGCGGGAACGCCTCGGCCACACCATCGCGACACTAAGAGCACAGCTGGATAGCAGCCCCGCAGCGCGGGCCCTGATCGCCGAGAGCCCGGCCATGCGACAGGCCCTCGAGACGGTGGCGCGCGTGGCGGAGCACCCCACGACGGTGCTGATCACCGGGGAGCGGGGCACGGGCAAGGAGGTCATCGCCCAGGCAATCCATCGGGCCAGTCCCCGGGCAGCGGGTCCGTTCGTGGCCGTGAACTGCGCCGCGATCCCCGACACGCTGCTCGAGTCGGAGCTGTTCGGCTACGTGAAAGGGGCGTTCACCGGCGCGGCGGGTGACCGCCCGGGGCTGTTCGAGCAGGCCGACGGTGGCACGCTGCTGCTGGACGAGGTCGGTGAGCTGCCGCTCGCGCTCCAGGCGAAGCTGTTGCGCGTGCTGCAGGAGAACGAGATCCGCCGGGTGGGGGACCAGAAGACGCGACGGGTGGACGTGCGCCTGCTGGCCGCGACCGCCAAGGATCTCGCCGCCGAGGCGGCTGCGGGCCGCTTCCGCCACGATCTGTTCGACCGCTTGAACGTCGTGGCGATTCACCTGTCCCCCCTCTCCGAACGGCGGGCCGACATCGCGCCCCTGGCGCGACACTTTGCGGCACGGCTCGCCGGCCGGCTCGGCCGGCGCGTGGCCTTGAGCGACGCGGCGCTCGAGTGGCTGGGCGAGCAGCTATGGCCTGGCAACGTACGCTCGCTCGAGCACGCCATCGAACGGGCTGCGGTGCTGAGTGACAAGGAGATTCTGGAGGCGGGAGATTTCGTTGGTCCTCGCCCCCTGTCCCCCGCTCCACAACGTGGCGAGGGGGACCGCGGGGGTGAGGTCACCCTCCGTGACGCCGTCGAGCGTGCGGAACGCGACGCCATCACCGCTGCTTTGCGGGGGGCGGGCGGAAACCGCCGCGAGGCGGCCAAGCGGCTCGGCGTGAGCCTCCGGACGCTGTTTTACAAGATGGATCGATACCGCATCGACTAGTGCAGTACTCTGCACTTATGCAGCATTCTGCAGTACAGCCGAGCCCCCGTTCAATTGCGTAACATGCAGTAATACAATTACTTCCGCTGTGGCATGAGGCGTGATAGGGATAATCCGCGAACTGGAGGCATTGCCATGCGGCGCTCGGGCTTCACCACCATCGAAATGGTCATCGTGGTCGTCCTCATCGGCATCATCGCGATGATCGGCTTCCCAAAGATCTCGAAGACGCTCGACAAGACCAACGTGCGCTCGGCGCGCGACGCGGTGGGGACGCTGGCGGGCACGGCGCGGGCGGCGGCGATCCAGCGGGGCTGCCGCAGCGTGCTGCACTTCACGGGAAACACGGTGTGGGTGACCACCGCGTGCCCGACGACGGTGGATACGATCTCCGGAGTCCAGGACCTGTATGCGCTATTCAAGGTGACCATGAGCGCGTCGCGCGACTCGGTGCAATACGATCCGCGTGGCTTGAGCATGGATGCCTTTCCGTCGAACACCGTGGCGCGGCTCACGGGCAGCGTCACGACGAACCAGGACTCGGTGATGATCAACCCGCTCGGCAAGGTGGTGCGGCAGTGAAACGCGAACAGGGGTTCACGATCGTCGAGGTCATCGTCGCGATTCTCGTGCTCACCGTCGGCCTGCTGGCGCTCGTGACGTCGGCGGCGCTGGTGACGCGGATGATCGGCCGGGGCCAGCGCTCGGCGGTCTCGGCCCAGTACGCCCAGCGGCGCCTCGAGATGCTGCGCGTGTCCGGCTGCAAGTCGCAGGCGGGGGGGAGCGAGGTGTTGATGCGCGGGTCGACGCCGCTGGACTCACTCACGTGGCGGTTCGTGGCCACCTCGGCGACCCATTGGCAGATCGTGGTGCGCAGCAAGTACCAGACGGCGCTCGGCAAGTGGCGCACCGACAGCACGGAGACTCAGATCTCATGTCTCTTCTAACCCGGCGAGGGTTCTCCCTCATCGAGCTGATGATCGCGCTGGTACTCCTGGGCCTGGTGTCGGCCGCCGTGTACAAGGTCCTGGTCAACAACCAGCGGTTGTACCTGGCGCAGACGCAGACGATCGACCTGCAGCAGAACATCCGCGCGGCGGCCGCCATTCTGCCGGCCGAGTTCCGCGAGCTGGACGCGGCGGACGGCGACATCACCGCCATGGGGCCCGACTCGATCCGGATGCGCGCAATGCGGCAGCTCGCCTTCCTGTGCGCCACGCCGCCCTTGGGCGGCGGGGTCGGTCAGATCACGCTGATCGTGCGCCAGACGCCGATCTTCGGAAACCGGCAGACGTTCAGCGTGAACGATTCGTTGCTCATCTTCTACGAGGGCGACCCGTCCACGCGCAACGACGACAGCTGGGTGCTCGGCCAGGTCAAGACCGTCGCGACCGGTCTGTGCCCCGACAGCGGTGTGACCCATCCGGGCTACGTGCTGACCCTGCAGCCCCAGTGGATCGCCGGCAGCCAGCTGAATGTGGCCAATGCGATCACGCTTGGTGCGCCGGTGCGCGGTTTCGACAAGGTGACGTATCGGGTGTACCAAGCCGCCGACGGCAATTGGTACCTCGGCCAGCGCAACCCGGCGCCGACCGGCACGATCCAGCCCGTGGTCGGGCCGCTAACGGACGCCAACGGGGTGACGTTCACCTATTACGACAGTGTCGGGGTCGTGACGGTCGATTCGTCCAAGGTGGCACAGATACAAATCGTGCTGCGCGCCCGCACGGCCTCGCCGATACGCGGCGCGGATGGGGTGCAGACATACAAGGTGGATAGCGTCGTGACTCGCGTTGCGCTGCGGAACAACCCGCGGTGCGGCCCGGGCGCGGTGCCTCCCCGCCCATGCGGTTGAGGGGCGGGTCACACGTGAACCTCAAGGAGTCGAGCATGAAGCACGTCCTGCAGAACGAGCGCGGCATGGCGCTCGCCATCGCGATCGTCGCGCTCGTGATCGTCGGCGCGCTCATCGCCGGCGCATTCTTCTCCGGCACCCAGGAGCAGCGGGTGGCCGAGAATGTGCGTCGCGTCCAGGCGTCGTTCGGCGTGGCGGAAGAGGGCGTGTACGACATCATCCGTACTTGGGACAGCATCGGCGCCGGCGGCGTCCAGAACAAGGTGAAGTACGCCGCGTTGTATCCGTACCCGGCCTTTCCGGCCGCCAAGGACACGGCGAAGTACGGTTGGGAAACGGCCAAGAGCCGAACGGGCAGCTACAGCGGCTCGGTGATGAAGCTCAACGACGAGCTCTACCTGATCGACATGTCCGCCCGGGACACGATGAGCCTCGCGGGACGCATCCGGGGCGGCGGAGCGGGCCAGCGACTCGGGCTCCTGGCGCGGATCCGACCCCTGAACCTCAACACGCAGGCGGCGGTCACGTCGGGCGGCGACAACGTGGTGGTCGGGGCTGCCAGTATCGACGGCAACGATCATGTCCCGGGCGGGTGGGCAGGCTGCCCCCCCCTCGATTCTACCAAGGCCGGGATCCGGACGCAGTCGAGCGGGGCGGTATCGACCAGCGGGCACCCCACCATTCTCGGGAACCCGCCGGTGCTCAAGGACCCGACGCTGGCCGACAGCTCGTTTACCCACTACGGCGACGTGACGTATACGGCGTTGGCCCAAAGCGCCAATATCAACGTGCCGGCGCAGAATTTCTCGAGCTCGATCGCCCCGGTGACCATCGGGACGGCCTGCGACCTCAGCGTACCAACGAACTGGGGTAGCCCATCGACCCCGACCGGCCCGTGCGGCAGCTATTTCCCCATTATCCACATCACGGGGGACGGTGCTATCATCAACGGGCAGGAAGGCCAGGGCGTCCTTCTGGTCGACGGTAGTCTTAGCGTCCAGGGGGGGTTCCAGTTCTTCGGCGTCGTGATCGTCAAGGGCTCACTCAAGACCTCCGGCGGTGGTAGCACTCCGGCCCACTTCTGGGGCACCGTGATGGTGCAGGACACGGCGCAGTTCACCGACACCACCAACAACCTGTCGGGTTCCGCCAACCTCCTGTACTCTAAGTGCGCCATTATCAGGGCGTTAAACAAGACAGGGGTGGCCGGAATGATGCGGTCGCGGGGGTGGGTCCAGCTCTACTAAAGTGACCTAACTCTCGGTAAGCGAAGTACTTGTTGGTTCGGCTTCAAGTAGGTTCGAGGCTTGACAGGATAAGGGGCGGGGCTTACTGTAGTTTGCCCTCGCCCCATCTTGTCTTTAACCCATAGGCACTTATGGCCCTCTTTGGGCTGTTGGGCGGCAAAAAAACCTCGGTGGGTCTGGATATCGGTTCCGGCATCATCAAGCTGGCGGTGATCGATCACTCTGGGAGTGAGCCGGAGCTCATCAAGGTCGCCACGACCGAGGTTGCCGCCGATGCCATTGTCGAGGGCGAAGTCATGGACCCCGGGCTCGTGTCGGAAGCGATCCGGGGGCTCTTTTCCACGGCCGGCGTCAAGCAGCGCACCGTGGTGACGGCCGTCGGGGGCCGGGACGTGATCGTCAAGAAGATCCAGATGGACCGGATGAAGGAGGGTGACGCCCGGGAGGTGATCCGGTGGGAGGCCGAGCAGCACGTCCCGTTCGACATGGCGAACGTGGAGCTCGACTTCCAGATCCTCGATCCCGACGCCGAGGGGCTGCAGATGAACGTGCTGCTCGTCGCCGCGAAGCGGGAGCTGGTGGACAGCCGCACCTCGCTGTTGGGCGAGGCGGGGCTCGAGGCGGGGATCATCGACGTGGACGCGTTCGCGATCCACAACGCCTTCGAGCTGAACCACCCCGACGCCATGCAGGGCGTGGTGGGGCTGGTCAACATCGGGCACGAAGTCACCAACGTGAACATCCTGGAAGATGGGGTTCCGGTGCTGACGCGGGATCTGTCGGTGGGGACGCGGCGGTTCCGGGAGGACCTGCAGCGCGAGAAAGGGCTCTCGGCGGAGGACTCGGAGCGAGTCATCCAGGGCCAGGCGCAGAGCGGGGATCTGGCGCAGTACGTGGATGCCCGGGGCGAGGAGATCGCGGTGGGGGTGGAGCGGGCGGCGGCGTTCCTCGCGACGGCGTCGCGCTCCGCGGGGGGCCTGGGGCGCGTGTACACCATCGGCGGCGGGGCGCGCGTGCCGGGTCTGAACGAGGCGTTGTCGAACCGGCTGCGGGTGCCGGTGGAGCTCGCGAGCCCGGTGCAGCGGCTCAAGGTGCGCGACTCGGTATTCGAGTCCGTCGCGGTGGATGAGGTGGCCCCCCTCTTGATGCTGTCCGTGGGCCTGGCGCTGAGGCGCGCCGCATGATCGAAATAAATCTTCTTCCCGGAAAGAAGAAGAAGGCGGCCGGCGGCGGCGCGGGCTTCAAGCTCGCGCTGCCCGACTTCCGGGGTCTGCTTGCGAGCATCAAAAACCCCTGGCTGCTCGCCGCCAGCGCGGCCTCGTTGATCGTGGTCGGTGGCGGGCTGCTGTGGTTCATCACGCAGAGCACGCGGCTGCGGGTGGCGCAGAACCGCCGCATCGAGGTGCAGGCGGAGAAGCGGCGCTTCGACGCGGTGATCGCGCAGAAGCGGCAGTCCGAGCGAATCCGCGACTCACTCGTCGCGGAGATCAACGTCATCCGCGGCATCGACGCGGACCGCTACATCTGGCCGCACGTGCTCGACCAGATCACCAAGGCGCTGCCGCCCTACACCTGGCTCACCGGGATCTCGGCAGCGGGGGGCGGCAATGTGGCGCCGGGCGCGCCGGGTTCCCTGCCGGTCGGCCCGGGCACCACCGACTCGACGGGGCGGCCGCAGGTGCGGATCTGGATCACCGGCAGCACGGTGGACATCCAGGCGTTCACCACGTTCCTGCGCCAGCTGGCCGCGTCGCCCTGGCTCACCGACGTGATGCCGGCGACGACCTCCACGATCATCGAGGCCGACCGCCCGGTGACCGCGTTCAACGTGGCCGTGCGCTTCCGGGTGGCGGACTCGGTGTACATCCGCACCGTCCCCCTGACCCAGTCGGCGAGGTAGCGCCATGGCCTTGCTGCCGCAGGACCGGCAGAGCCAGGTGATGATGCTGATTACCCTGGGCATGCTCGCCCTCGGCTACGCCTTCTGGAACTACTGGGCGAAGCCGACGGGCGAAGAGATCGCGGCCACGCAGGCCGAGATCAAGAGCATGGAGGACGTGATCGCGCAGGCGAAGGCCGATCTCGCGAGCGGCACCGTGGAGGACCTGCGCCGCAAGGTCGAGGAGTACTCGGCGCTGCTCGCGGTGATGCGCCGGCTCGTGCCCGAGAAAAACGAGGTCCCGGCCCTGATCGACGACATCTCGACCAAGGCCAAGGTGCGCGGCGTGACGATCGGCCGGATCGAGCCCCAGCCCGTCGAGGCGGGGCCGCCCTTCGACACATACCGGTACCGCCTCGAGATCATCGGGCACTACGACCAGCTGGGCGAGTTCCTGTCCGACATCGCCAGCCTGCCGCGCATCATCGTTCCGCAGGACGTGATCCTCAAGGCGGCGGCGCAGCAGGCGCAAAAGCTGCTGGGCGACACGCTCGGCGCGCTGCTCGAGGCGCAATTCGGGATCCGCACGTTCGTGAAAGCGGCGGCGCCGGCTGCTGCGCCGGCCAAGAGGGGCGCGGGGGGCGCACGGTGAGCACGCGATTCGTGGTGTGCGTCGCCGCGCTGCTCGCAGCGGGTCCGCTGGCCGCCCAGGCCAAGCCCAACCCCGCGGCGGCGGCGAAACCCGACAGCGCCAAGCGCGACAGCGTCGCGGCCCCGGGGCTGGTGCGCGAAGTCTTCTCGTACGAGGGTGGTGGGCGCGACCCGTTCCTCTCGCTGCTCCGGTCGGGCGACATCCGGCCGCTGCTGTCAGACCTGCGGCTCGTGGGCATCTACTACGACGGGCGGTATCCCGCGCGCAGCGTCGCGGTGCTGCGCGATGTGACCAACAGCAAGGTGTATCGAGTGAAGCCGGGCAACATCATCGGGCGCCTCAAGGCCACCACGATCCGGCCGCGGGAAATCGTGTTTACGGTGCAGGAGTTCGGCTTCGAGCGGCAGGAGAGTCTGCAGCTCGCCAAGCAGGAGGTAACGCCATGAAGCGCATCGCAGCCCTCGTCCCGCTCCTGCTGGTGCTGACCGCGGGCGCAAGCCCGGGGAGGAGGGGAGTCGCCCCCCGAGACGGCGAGGTCAAGGCCGTCAGCGTGGTCCCGGCGGCGGGCAGCGTCGAGGTCGTGATCGATCTCCGCGGCGCCGTCGACATACAGGACTTCACATTGGGCAATCCGGCCCGGCTGGTCGTGGACCTGCAGGGCGCGCGCCTCGTTGCCCCCGCGGTGCTGTACGACGGCGCCAACCGGGGCGGCATCAAGAACATCCGGTACGCCCAGTTCCGCCCCGGGGTGGTGCGGATCGTGATCGATCTCGACGCGCTGAAGGACTATCAGATCGAGCGGCGCGACGGTCAGGTGCGGGTGAAGATCGGGTCGGAGCGGACGGCGTTCGAGGCGTGGTCCAGCCGGTCGGTGGCGAGCGCGCCGCCGGCCGCGGTGGTGCCGCCGGTGGCGCAGCGCGCGGCCGGCCGGGGAGGCCAGGCGGCGCGGGTCGCGACGCCGGCGCAGAGCGGCGACGGTTCCAGCATCGACGCGTACCTCGCCGCCCACGCGTCGGAGAGCGCGCAGTCGCAGGCGGCACGCATCACCGTGACGTGGGATAACGCGGACCTGCGGGAGGTGGTGGCGGGCTTCGCGGCGTTCAGCGGCCGGACCATCATCGTGTCCAAGGATGTGAAGGGCCAGGTCTCCGCCGAAATCAAGAATCAGCCGTGGGACCTCGCGTTCAACGCGGTGCTCGAATCGCAGGGACTGGCCGCCAACGTGCTGGACGGCGGCATCATCCAGGTCATCGACAAGCGCGACCTCGCGCGCGCCGACTCGACGGTGCCGGTGGAGACGCGACTGGTGCGGGTGAACTATGCCAAGGCCTCGGCGCTGGTGCCGTCGGTGGCGTCGATCCTCACCAAGCGAGGCCAGGTCGTGGCCGATTCCACCAGCAACGCGCTGGTGATCACCGAGATCGCGAGCCGGATCACGCGGGTCGAAGAGTTCGTCAAGGGGCTCGATATCCGCACGCCGCAGGTGTCGATCCAGGCGAAGATTATCTTCGTCGACCGCACCGACGTCGAGGAGCTGGGCGTGAAGTACGACCTCGGCTCGCAGACACAGTTCTTCAACAAGCTGGTGCAGCGGCCGGACCCCCGCACCGCGAAGGCCGTCGACACCAACGGCGACGGCGTGCCGGACGCTTTCGTGCCCCAGGGCAACTTCTCGCCCACCGACGTCATCGTGGACCTGGGTGGGAACTCGCTGTCCGCCATCGGCAACGCCGATCAGGAAGTGGTGAACCCGGCGTTGAACCTGATCTTCTCGACCGCGATCGGGAACTTCGATTTGACGACGTTCCTGCAGGCGCTGCAGCGGGTCGAGCTGGCCGACGTCCAGGCGGAGCCGACGATCACGACACTCGACAATCGGCCGGCCGAGATCCTGGTCGGCGACCGCGTGCCGATCCGCGTGATCGACGTAAGCACCGCGGGTGCCACCGCGGGCGCGGTGCCGCGCGCCACCGTGCGGTTCGAGCAGACCGGTATCAACCTGAAGGTGACGCCGCACGTCACGGCGAACCGGCAGGTGTTGATGGAAGTGCACGCCGAGCGCTCCAACGTAAAGCCCGCGTCGGTGGACATCGGCTTCACGTTCCAGACGCAGCAGGCGGACAACCAGATCCTGGTGAACGACGGTGAAACCGCGGTCATCGGTGGCCTCACGGTGACGGAGGTCACGGTGACAAAGTCCGGAATCCCCTTCCTTGTAGACCTGCCGATCCTCGGGAAGCTGTTCGGCTTCAGCTCCGAGCAGGAATCGCGGCGCGATCTGTTGATTCTCATCACGCCGCACATTATCGACGACCTGGTGACGCCCAGCACCGGGAAGTAACCAGGGAGCGTTCTTATGCGGCAGAGGCGTGGAGGCCGGGGTTGGTGCGTGCTGGTCGCGCTCGCGGGCGCCGTCGGTGCGTGCGAGACCGCCCGGAACCCGGGCGGCGTGCAGTTGGACCGGATCTCGCCCACCATCGCGCTCAGCGCGGCGGACACGCAGCAGATCGCGAACGGCTTGCAATTCAGCGTGGACGCGTCCGACAACCTGGGCCTGAAGGAGATCCTCGTCACCTTCTCGGACCCCACCATCGCCCAGACCGACACCATTTTCAACACGACGGTCACGAGCTTCAACCAGGGCACGAAAATCACGTTCCCGGCGAACTCGGGTTCGGGCGGGAGCATCACGATCACCGGCCGCGCCACCGACGGCGCGGGGAACTTCACGCAAGCGACGACCGTGGTCTTCCTGTCGAACGTCCAGGCGCTGACCGTGGACCTGGTCGCGCCCACCGCCCCCGCCGTGGCCGCGACCGGCAAGAACATCCTCGTGCAGGTCCACGCGCAGCAGCTGGGCGGGCTCGAGCGTATCGGGTTCATCGTCGTCCCGCGCAACGCGGTCGTGGATCCGACCACACCGCCCACCGACTCGGTCGTGTTCACGCCGCCCGCGCGGCAACCGCCGGACACGTTCTACACGGACACGCTCACGGTCCAGGCGGGGTTCACCACCTTCACCGTGACCGGGTTCGCAGTGGACGCGGCCGGGCGCTCGAAGTTCACGAACCCGGTCACCGTCACGGTGCAAACGCCGGGGAACGACGTCACGCCGCCCACCGTGTCGCACACGGTCTCCTCGCGCGTGGAGGTGAACGACAACGTCACCGTGCACGCCACCGACCCGAGCGGGATCAAGGTGATGGGGTTCCGGGTGGACACGGCGCTGGCCGCCGTCCCGCCGTTCACCGGGGTCACGCCGCTCAAGTTCGTGCTCGATTCGAGCATGGCCGCGGCCAACCTGACCACGGTCGATAAGGTGTTCGCACTCGGGCTGCCGCTCTCGGACAGCGGGTTGCCGAAGAGCGTGGTGATTCGAGGCTACGCCTGCGACCTGGCCGTGGCCCGGAACTGCGCCTACTCGCAGACCAGCACCGTGATCGCGGGGAGCGCGCAGCGCCCGGCGGCGCTCATGGCCATCGGGGCGAGCAGCGGCGTGGACACCGTGATCGTGGTGGCAGGGACCACGCATTCGTTGCCGTTCGGCGGGCACATTGCCGACGCGATCTACAACTCGAACCGGCGCGAGCTGTACCTGACCAACGACGTGCTGGGGCGGGTCGAAGTGTATAACCTCGCGACCAACACCTTCGACCCGAACGGCATCATCACCGCCGGACCGGTGCCGTGGGGGATCGCGCTCTGGCCGGTGGACACGCTGGGCACGTACGACCCCAACCGCGTCGTCGTGGCGGACGCCGGCGGGACGGAGCTCTCGATCCTGGATGCGAGCACGCGGCTGCTGCTGTGGCGGCAGGCATTGCCCAACTTCCTGATCGAGAAATACTCGATTCAGGTCATAAGCGGCTTCGTCCGCGCCGTGATCACCGTGCACGACGTCTCCGACCGGCCCCAATACCTCGGGACGGTGTGCCGGGTGGGCACCACGCCGCCGTTGTGCCACGCGGACTCGATCTACGCGATTTACTCGACCACCCCGACCCAAAGCAGCTCGTCACCGTTCACCGGCCGGGCGACGCTGCGGATGGAAAAGCTCGTCAATACGAACAATCCGAGCCTGCTGTTCGGGCATCTGTTCTGGGAGCTCGGCGACCTCGGCTCGAACGTCGCCGGTGACACGCTCCGCATCGAGCTGCTCCGGCCGAGCTTGCGCGTGCGCAACGTGGTGCTCACGGCGTGCAGGGCCGTCACGATCGATTTCCCGTCGTTCGGCCTGGGTGACCAGACGTTCGTGCGGAACACCGGGAATTTCACGCACGCGTTCGTGGGCGAGGGCGGCAACGTTTCGGCGGCGTTCGCGCGCGTAATGAGCTACTCGGCGAAAGACTCGTTGAAAACCCCGGCGAGCAGCTGCAACATGACCGGGACTATCATCGAGCCGCCCCCGGGGCAGCCGGGCAGCGACGATGTGGACTTCGGGATGTCCCCGGGCGTGCACGTCAGCGACTTCATCAGCAACACCGGGGTGCACGTCGTGTCGATCGCCACCAACTTCAACGGCCTCACGAATCTGGTGCGGGCGGGCACGGACTCGACCTACTACCTGGACGAGGGGTTGCGGCTGTGGGGCACGTCGGCCATCGGGGCGGGGACGCCCGGAATGGACATGAACTACAACCATAAGTTCGAGCCAGGGGGACCCTGCGGCGTCACGTGCGGCGGTGGCTCGGGCAACATCGCCGAGCGCATGGTGTTCGCCGCGTCGCCCGACACGAGCATCCTCGCGTTTGACACCTACTTCTTCAACCAGCAGCGGAAGATCGCGATCCGCGACCCGATCATCGGCCCACTGCGGGTGGCGTTCGATGCGACGAGCGGCCAGCAGTATCTGTTCGGCATCACGGCGCGCGGGCTCGTGGTGGTCTCGCTGCCGACCATCACGAACACCAACCCACAGGCGCCGCGGCGACCGTGAGGCCTCACCCCCTGACCCCCTCTCCACGACGTGGAGAGGGGGAACCGCGTGGAGATCTCGCGAGCCCGACCCGGAGTCGGGCTCGCGTGCTATTATCGGAAGGTTGGTGGAGGTTGGTGGAGGTTGGTGGAGGTTCTGAGGGAGGTCCCGTAGCGTGACGTTCCGGTTCACCACAGCGGGCGAGTCGCACGGGCGCGGCCTGGTGGCGGTCCTCGAGGGGATCCCCGCCGGGCTGTCCCTGTCCGCCGAGCGCATCAACGTCGAGTTGAAGCGGCGGATGGGCGGCTACGGCCGCGGCGCCCGCATGAAGATCGAAGCCGACCAGATCGAGTGGCTCGCGGGCGTGCGGGCCGGCGAGACCCTCGGCTCCCCCATCGCGATGCTCGTATGGAATCGCGATTGGGAGCACTGGCAGGACGTGATGGCCCCCGAAGCGGACGCCCCGGGGAGCGAGCGGCGCCGCCAGGTGACGCGTCCGCGGCCCGGCCACGCGGACCTCGCGGGCTCTCTCAAGTACGACCGGCAGGACGCGCGCGACATCCTGGAGCGCGCGAGCGCGCGGGAAACGGTGGCCCGGGTGGCCTGCGGCGCGGTGTGCAAGGTGCTCCTGGACGAGTTTGGGGTCGAGATCGGGTCGCATGTGGTCGAATTGGGCGGGGTCAGGGCCGGTGCAGGGGCGCACCCGGCTCAGGTAGGGGCGCAGCATGCTGCGCTACCGGCACGCCTGAATCAGGCTGCCGATGCCAGTCCGGTGCGCTGCCTGGACGCGGCCGCCGAGGCGGAGATGATCGCCCGCATCGACGCGGCCCAGGCGGCGGGCGACACGCTGGGCGGCGTGGTCGAGGTGATCGCGCTGGGCCTTCCCGTGGGCCTCGGCTCGCACGTCTCGTGGGACGTGAAGCTGGACGGGCGGCTGGCGCAAGCGCTCATGTCCATCCCGGCGGTGAAGGGGGTGGAGCTGGGGCTCGGCTTCGAGGCCGCGCGGCGCAAGGGCTCGGAGGTGCACGACGAGATCCTGCCCGGCCTGGCCCGCGCCACCAACCGCGCGGGTGGGACCGAAGGGGGCATGACCACGGGGGAGCCCCTGGTCGCGCGCGTCGCGATGAAGCCGATCTCCACGCTGATGGCGCCGCTCCGCACCGTGGACCTGAAGACGGGCGGGCCGGCCCAGGCACAGTCGGAGCGCTCGGATGTGACGGCGGTGCCCGCCATGGGGGTCATCGCCGAGGCGATGATGGCCCTGGTGCTCGCGCAGGCGCTGCTCGAGAAGTTCGGCGGCGACGCGCTGAGCGAGACCAAGCGGAATTTCGAGGGGTACCTGGCACAGGTGCGGGCCCGCACGCCGAAGGGCGCGGCGTCGTGAAGCGGCACATCGTGCTGATCGGCCTGCCGGGGTCGGGCAAGACGACGGTGGGTCGGCTCGTGGCGGAACGGCTGGGCGCGGGATTCGTGGACGTCGACGCGATCATCGAGCGGCGCGAGGGAAGGCCGATCACCCTGATCTTCGCGGAGAAGGGGGAAGCGGCGTTCCGCGAGATGGAGCGCAAAGAAATGGAGACGGCGCTCGCCGCCGAGCCCGCGGTGATCGCTCCGGGCGGCGGCTGGGCGGCGCAACCGGGCGCGATTGACTCCGCGAAATTGCACGCGCTCGTGATCTACCTGTACACGCGGCCCGAGACCGCGATACAGCGCGTGGGGACCGCGGGAACCCGTCCGTTGTTATCAGGTGAAGACCCGGTGGGGCGGATGCGCGAGCTGCACAAGGAGCGCGAGCCGTTCTACCGCAACGCGCACGCACACGTGGACACCGATCGTAACTCGGCACAGCAAGCGGTGATCGAGGTCGTGAGGCTTGCGCAATCGAGTGCGGGATGGTAAAGATGCGCACTCGTGTCGTTTGATGAAGGATTGACGCGTGGCTGCTAAGAAAGAAGCGGTGAAGAAGAAAGCCGAGGTCAGGCAGGCGACTGACCCCGGGCGCAAGCCCGGGGATGACGGAGGCACGGCAACCGCCGTGGCCGTGGCTCCCAAGCGGCGCCCGCGGAAGCCCAAGGCCCCCGCCGCGGAGAGCGGGGGCGGGAAAGGCGCGCTCGTCATCGTCGAGTCGCCCACCAAGGCCAAGACGATCGGCAAGTACCTGGGCTCGGGCTACACGGTCAAGGCGACCGTGGGGCATCTGCGCGATCTGCCGCAGCGCAAGCTGGGCGTGGACGTCGAGAACGGCTTCACGCCCGAGTACGTGACCATCAAGGAGAAGGCCAAGACCCTCGCCGAAATCAAGAAGGCCGCGAAAGCCTCGGAGCGCGTGCTCCTCGCCACCGACCCGGACCGCGAGGGCGAGGCCATCGCCTGGCACGTGGCGAGCCAGCTCTCGAACGGCGGCAAGGTGCAGCGCGTCCTGTTCCACGAGATCACCAAGGACGCGGTCGCCCACGCGCTGGCGCATCCCCTCGACATCGACCAGCGGAAAGTCGACGCGCAGCAGGCGCGCCGCGTGCTCGACCGCCTGGTCGGCTACAAGACGTCCCCGCTCCTCTGGAAGAGCATCAAGACCGGCTTGTCGGCGGGTCGGGTGCAGACCGTAGCGCTGCGGTTGATTTGCGAGCGCGAGGAGGAGATCCGCAAGTTCGTGCCGCAGGAATACTGGACCATCGAGGCCGACCTCGAGAAGGACGGCCAGGCGTTCCAGGCGCGGCTGCACAAGCTCGAGGGGAAAAAGCCGGAGATCAAAGACGAGGCGACCGCGCGGGCGATCGTGGTGGATGCGCTCAAGCTCCCCTTCAAGGTCAGCGAGGTCGAGAAGGGCGAGCGGCGGCGCCCGGCGCCCCCGCCGTTCCGCACCAGCACGCTGCAGCAGGAAGCCGCAAAGCAGCTGGGCTTTTCCGCGGCCGTCACGATGCGGATCGCGCAGCAGCTGTACGAAGGCATCGAGGTCGGCGCCGAGGGGCCGGTGGGGCTGATCACCTACATGCGCACCGACTCGGTGCGCGTGGCGGACTCGGCCATCGCCCAGGCACGCGACTACATCGCGAAGGAATTCGGGAAGGCCTATTTGCCGGCCGAGCCCGTGGTCCACAAGGGTGGCAAGAGCAGCACGCGGGTCCAGGACGCGCACGAGGCGATCCGGCCGACCGACGTGCCGCGGCGTCCGGACGATTTGAAGCAGCACCTCGACTCGCGACAGTTCAAGCTGTACCAGCTGATCTGGCGGCGCTTCGTGGCGTCGCAAATGACACCCGCGGTGTTCGAGACCACGAAGGTGGACTTCGATCTGGGCCGCTTCGTGTTCCGGGCCACCGGGTCGCGCGTGCTGTTCGACGGCTACCACAGGCTGTATCACGAGGCGCACGAGCCGGAGGAAGGGAAGACCCTGGACGACCTGCCCCCGATCCCGCCGCTCGCCCAGGGCGACGTCGTGACCGTGAAGCAGATCACGCCGAATCAGCACTTCACCGAGCCGCCGCCGCGCTTCAGCGAGGCCAGTCTGGTGAAGGAGCTCGAGCGCCTGGGGATCGGCCGCCCGTCGACCTACGCGAGCATCATCTCCACCCTCAAGACGCGGTGGTACGCCACGGCCAAGGATCGCCGCTTCGCGCCCACGCCGCTCGGGGAAACGGTGTGGCAGGTAATGAAGCGCTCGTTCCCCGATGTGTTCGAGGTGGGATTCACGGCGCTGATGGAAGATGAGCTCGACAAGGTGGAGGAAGGCGATCTCGCGTGGCAGCAGGTGCTGGGCGACTTCTGGGGGCCGTTCGCCAAGGCGCTCGATGCGGTGGACGTGCAGAAGCTGATCCACGACGTGCACGACCTCTCCAACCTGCACAAGGAGAAGTGCCCGACGTGCGGGAGCGGTCTGGTGGTGCGGAGCGGGCGGTTCGGTCCCTTCATCGCCTGCGCCCGCTACCCCGACGAGTGCCGGTTCACGCGGCCGCTGCGGCGCGACAAGGTGCCCGACCGGCCCACCGACGAGATTTGCCAGGAGTGCGGCGCGCCCATGGTGATCAAGACGGGGCGCTACGGCGAGTTCCTCGCTTGCACCAAGTTCCCCGCGTGCAAGCACACGCGGCCCGTGCCGCTGGGCGTGAAGTGCCCGAAGTGCGGTGTGGGTGACTTGGCGGAGCGCCGCACCAGAAAGGGACGGAACTTCTTCGGGTGCCTGCGCTACCCGGAGTGCGACTACTCCACGTGGAACCGCCCGGTCCCGGTCGCCTGCCCGAGCTGCGGGTTCGTCGGGATGGAAGAGAAGCAGACCAAGACCAAAGGGGTCTCTCGCAAGTGCCTCAAGTGCGGACACGAAGTCACGGTCGAGGAGCCGACGCCGGCGGAGTCGGTGGCGAGCTGAGCGGGAGGGCAGTGGTGGTGGGTGGCGGACTCGCGGGCAGCGAGGCCGCCTGGGCGCTGGCCGAGCGGGGGATCGCGGTCACGCTGCACGAAATGCGCCCCGCGAAGATGACCGCCGCGCACCAGACCGACCGGTTGGCCGAGCTCGTCTGCTCCAACTCCTTCAAATCGGTGGAGCTCACCAACGCCCACGGGCTGCTCAAGGCCGAGATGCGACGGCTCGGGAGCGTGGTGCTGGACGCGGCCGACCAGGCGCGCGTGCCCGGCGGCGCCGCGCTCGCCGTGGACCGCGTCGCGTTCGCGCAAGGCGTGCACGATCGGATCACCGGCCACCCCGGAATCACCGTGGCGCGCGGCGAAGTGACCGAGCTCGAGTCGCCCGGCATCGTGGCGACGGGCCCGCTCACCTCCGAGGCGCTCGCGACCGCGATCGCCCGTAAGCTCGACGCCAGCTCGCTCGCCTTTTTCGACGCCATCGCGCCCATCGTCTCGGCCGACTCGCTCGACACGACGCGGCTGTTCCGCGCGTCGCGCTACGGCAAAGGCTCGGGCGACGATTACTGGAACGCCCCGCTCACGGAGGCGGCGTACGACGCGCTGGTCGAGGCGCTCCGCACCGGCGAGCAGTACCAGCCGCATCACGAGTTCGACCGGACGCCTTACTTCGAGGGCTGCCTCCCCGTGGAAGAGATGGCGGCGCGGGGCCGGGACGTGCTGCGGTTCGGACCGATGAAGCCGGTGGGCCTGGGAACCGAGGCGTTCGCCGTGGTGCAGCTCCGGCAGGAAGACCGCGCGGGGCAGATGTGGAACCTCGTGGGGTTCCAGACCCGGCTCAAAGTGCCGGAGCAGCAGCGGGTGTTCCGGATGATTCCAGGATTGGAGCACGCGGAGTTCCTGCGCTTCGGAAGCATCCACCGGAACGCCTACATCAACTCGCCGCGCGCGCTCACGGCGTATCTGTCGGCCAAGGACGACGCCACGCTGCTGTTCGCCGGCCAGCTCACCGGTGTCGAGGGCTATACCGAATCCGCCGCCACGGGCATCCTCGCCGGGATCAATCTGGCGCGGCTGCTGCGCGGCGACGCCCCCGTCGTGCCCCCGTCCACCACGATGCTCGGCGCGCTGTACCGCTACGTGCACAGCGCCGATCCCGAGCACTTCCAGCCGATGAACGCGAACTTCGGGCTGCTCGACCCGCCGGAGCGGCCGGTGAAGGACAAGCAGAAAAAGCGGGAGCTGCTGGTGCAACGAGCCCTCCACGACATCGACATCTTCGCGCGGGGAGTCGGAGTGGAGGTGACGGCGTGAGGATCGCGAGTGAACTCGCGGCTCGGCGTTTGCCCGTAAACGGGCGTGGCGTTGCCGCTTCAGCGGTACGGCCGAGCCGCGACTCAAGGGCGCGGCCGTGACCACGCCTCTCGAGATCGCGGATTTCGTGGCCTTCCTCGAAAAGGAGCGCAACGACTCGCCCCATACCGTTAAGGCGTACGAGCGCGACGTAAAAGACTTCGCCGCGTTCTGTACCGACTATTACGGAGGCGGGTGGAGCTTCGCCGGGGTCGACCGCCTGGCGATCCGGGGCTGGCTGGGAACCATGCAGCAGCGTGGCCTCGCCAAGCGCTCCGCCGCGCGCGCTCTCTCGGCGCTGCGGACGTTCTACCGGTTCCTGAACACGACGCGCGGGCTGGAGCTGAACCCCGCGAAGGCGGCGCGCACGCCCCGGCTGGAGCGGACACTTCCCGAGCACCTGGACCGCGCGGAGATCGAGCAGCTGTTCGCCGAAGCGGAGCGGCGGGCAAAGGCGGGGGGGTTCAGGGAAGCACGCGACCTCGCCATGCTCGAGCTGTTCTACTCCACGGGCATCCGTCTGGCCGAGCTGGCGGGGCTGAACCAGCACGACGTGGACCTCGTCTCGGACCAGGTGAAAGTGCGCGGGAAGGGGAAGAAGGAGCGGCTCGTCCCGGTCGGCGGCCATGCGGGACGCGCGCTGCGCCGCTACTACCGCCAGCGAGACGCGGTGGGGCGCGTGGGAACGCGCGACGGCCGGGCGGTGTTCGTGGGGCGGCGCGGGCAGAGGCTCACGCCCCGGGGCGTGCAGCTCGCGATCAAGCGGTTACTGGGCACGCTGGCGCGTGGCCGCGACCTGCACGTGCACTCGCTGCGTCACTCGTTCGCTACGCACCTGCTCGACGCCGGCGCCGACCTGAGAGCGGTGCAGGAACTGCTGGGTCACGCCTCGCTCTCTACCACGCAGGTGTATACTCATACATCGGTGGAACGGCTGAAAAAGGTGTACCACCAGGCACATCCCCGCTCATGAGTCCTCACCCCCTGTCCCCCTCTCACTTCGGGAGAGGGGGGACGATGGACGGACCGAGTCTCAGCAAAGGGGAAAGGACGACTAATTGAGGGACGGAAAGAGGCTGGATTGCTAGCGCCACGAATTCATAGCACGACAATTCTTTGTGTACGCCGGGACGGCCACGTGGCCCTGGGCGGCGACGGCCAGGTCACCATCGGCGACACGGTGATGAAAGCCAACGCCAACAAGGTGCGCGCGCTCAAGGGTGGGAAGATCCTCGCCGGGTTCGCCGGTGCCGCGGCGGATGCGTTCACGCTGTTCGAGAAGTTCGAGGAAAAGCTCGAGCGCTACCCCGGCAACCTGCCGCGCGCTGCGGTCGAGCTGGCGAAAGACTGGCGGTCGGACCGCGTGCTGCGGCGGCTGGAGGCGCTGCTCGTGGTGTCGGACCGGGAGCACGGCTACATCATTTCGGGCTCGGGCGAGCTGATCGAGCCGGACGACGGCGTGCTCGCCATTGGGTCGGGGGGGAGCTACGCCCTCGCGTCCGCGCGCGCGCTGCTCACGTCGTCGGAGCTCCCCGCCAAGGACATCGTGCAGCGCTCGCTCGAGATCGCCGCGGAAATCTGCGTGTACACCAACACGCACATCACGATTCTGGAGCTTTGATGGCCGAGCCGACCCGCATGCCCGAAGGCAAGCTGCCCGCCGCACCGGTGGCGCCGGAGGAGACGCTGCCGTGGCTCGAGGAGCTGCCGCCCCGGAAGATCGTGGCCGAGCTGGACCGCTACATCGTGGGCCAGGAGGTGGCGAAGAAGGCGGTGGCGATCGCGGTGCGCAACCGCTGGCGCCGCTCGCAGGCGCCCGAAGACATCCGGGACGAGATCCTGCCGAACAACATCATCATGATCGGCCCTACCGGCGTGGGCAAGACCGAGATCGCGCGGCGCCTGGCGCGCCTCGCAGGAGCGCCGTTCCTGAAGGTCGAAGCGTCCAAGTTCACCGAGGTCGGCTACGTGGGCCGCGACGTCGAGTCCATGGTGCGCGAGCTCGTGGACGTGGCGATCAACATGGTGCGCACCGAGCGCGAGGACGACGTCTATCCCCAGGCCGAAGCGCGCGCGGAGGAACGCTTGCTGGACCTGCTCCTCCCCCCGACCCCGACACACCCGACGGCCGCCCCTCCCCACCCGCCCCAGGGAGCAGGGACCGGGGAGCAGGGAGCGGCAAGCCGGCCGCTGTTCGTCGTGTCGTCCAAGGGCGACGTCACTCCCGCCGCGTCCGAAGCCGACGTGGAGGCCCAGGAGCGCCGCCGCCGCACCCGCGAGAAGCTGCGCCAGCAGCTCAAGGAGGGGACGCTCGAGGAGCGCGAGGTCGAAATCGAGGTGCAGCAGCAGGGCTTCCCCGGGCTCGAGATGATGCAGCCGCCCCAGGGCATGGAGGGCACGGACGTCAACTTCACCGAGCTGCTGCAGGAGATGCTGCCCAAGAAGAAAAAGCGCCGCACCGTGCACCTGCACGAGGCGCGGCGCATTCTGGTCGACGAGGAGCTGAAGAAGCTCGTCGACATGGACGACGTGGTGAACGAGTCGCTGGACCGCGTCGAGAACCACGGCGTCATCTTCATCGACGAGATCGACAAGATCGCGGGGGAGCGGGGCACCGTCGGGCCGGACGTGTCGCGCGAAGGCGTGCAGCGCGACCTGCTGCCGATCGTCGAGGGCTCGACGGTCCAGACGCGGTACGGCTTCGTGCGCACCGACCACATCCTGTTCATCGCGGCCGGCGCGTTTCACGCGACCAAGCCCTCGGACCTGATCCCCGAGCTGCAGGGGCGCTTCCCGATCCGGGTCGAGCTGCAGCCGCTCACCGAGGCGGACTTCGTCCGCATCATGACGGAGCCCGAGAACGCCCTCACCAAGCAGTACGCCGCCCTGTGCGCCGCCGAGGGCGCGACGCTCGAGTTCACCCACGACGGCATCAAGGAGATCGCCCGCATCGCCGCCAAGGCGAACGAGCGCATGGAGAACATCGGCGCCCGGCGGCTCCACACCGTCATGACCACCCTGCTCGAGGACGTGTTGTTCGATCTCCCGGAGCTGGCCGAGAAGCGCATCAAGTTCGACGCGGACAAGGTGCGCGAGCGGCTCGGCAAGATCGTGGATGACGAGGATCTGCGGCGGTACATCCTGTAGCCGAATCGCTGGTGACACGCGTCACCGTCATGGTAGGGTGAGAGCCTCCATTAGCGGACGCCATGAGTGTAGTACGATTGCACCGTCCGCAAACCCGCGAATCGTAGGGGCGCAGCATGCTGCGCCCCTACTCGGCCCGAACACACTAGCGTGACGACCTCGTATCGGCTCCCAGCCCCCGGCGGCGCGCTGGCGGTTGCGATCCTCGGGCTTGCCTGCACACATCCTTCCGAGGCGCCGCGCTGGGCGCACGTGGGACAGTCCTGTCCCGCCGACGCACCCATCGTCGAGCTACCGGCCACCCTGCGGGACTCGGTTCGCCGGCTCTGGGCTGCTTTCCGAACGGACGACGATCGCTGGGCCGACCTCGCCCGCGAGGTGCCGGGCGGTTTCGCGGGCATGATGCTCGAAGGCGGCCTCGTTGTGTTCCTGGTTGACACGACCCAGCGGGACGCCGCGCTCGCCGCGCTCGCGGCGCGCGGGGCCCTACAGGGCCGGGAGCCCAAGCGCGTGCGCGTCCGGAAGGCCCGCTGGGACTTTGCGCAGCTTATCGATTGGTACCACTACTTGAACCTCTTCGCCTGGAGCGATTCCGGGGAGGTCCAGAGCGACATCGACGAGGAGCACAAC
>Ga0209804_1000187_pt1 | contig 54418 bp, 54 predicted proteins | sample GraSoiAngelo_139_FD_185896 | JGI IMG/M metagenome (GOLD analysis project Ga0209804, IMG submission 185896) | Grasslands soil microbial communities from the Angelo Coastal Reserve, California, USA - 14_0929_12_20cm (SPAdes) (version 2) | ecosystem: Environmental > Terrestrial > Soil > Grasslands ... | reverse complement strand
GCCGACATGCTGACCCGGGTGCGCAACGCCTGCCAGGCGGGCCACCGCCGGGTCGACATGCCGGTGTCGAAGCTGAAGGTCGAGATCGCGCGGCTGCTCCGCGACAACCACTACGTCCAGGACTTCAAGGTGCTGGACGATGGGCGTCACGGGCTGCTGCGGCTCTACCTCAAGTATCACAACGACGCGCCGGTGATCCGTGAGCTGCAGCGCGTGTCCGCGCCGGGGCTGCGCCGCTACGTCAAGGCGCGTGAGATCCCCCGCGTCAAGAACGGCCTCGGGATGGCGATCCTCTCGACGCCGCAGGGGCTCATGACGGACCGCGAAGCGCGCACCGCCCGCATCGGCGGCGAGCTGCTCGCGGTGGTCTGGTAAGGAGGCCGGCCCATGTCGCGCATCGGCAGGAAGCCAATCCCCATTCCCAAGGGCGTAACCACTCAGCTCGACGGGACGCGGATTACCGTGAAGGGGCCGAAGGGCGAGATCAGCCGGTTGGTCCACGCCGAGCTGGCCGTGGCGGTGGAGGGCGAGACGATCGTCGTACGGCGACCCTCCGATGAGAGCCGGCACAAGGCGCTCCATGGGCTCACCCGCACGCTCGTCGCCAACATGGTGGACGGCGTCACCAAGGGGTTCGCGAAGGCGCTCGAGATCCAAGGAGTGGGCTACAAGGCGGAACCGAAGCCGTTCGGGGTGCAGCTGGTGGTCGGCTTCTCGCATCCGGTGCCGTATCACGCGCCGCAGGGGATCAAGATCTCGGTGGACAACAACGTCCTCGTCAAGATCGAGGGCGTCGACAAGGAGCTCGTGGGCCAGGTGGCGGCGGAGATCCGCGCGATCCGGCCGCCCGAGCCCTACAAAGGCAAGGGGATCCGCTACGCGGGCGAGCAGGTCCGGCGCAAGGCCGGCAAGACCGCCCAGGCGGCGAAATAGAACCATGCGAACGATTCATAAAGTGCGGACGCAGGCCAACCGCCGTTACCGGCGGCACCTCCGGGTGCGCCGTAAAGTGGCGGGCAGCGCGGAGCGGCCGCGTTTGGTAGTGTTCCGCTCCTCGAAGCACATCTACGCGCAGATCGTGGACGACGCGCGGGGCGTCACACTGGTCGGTGCCGCAGATACCTCCGAGGGCCTCCAGGTCGACGGCAAGGGCAAGACCGCCAAGAGCTTCGGGCTGGGACGCCTGCTCGCGGCCAAGGCCAAGGAGAAGGGGATCAGCAAGGTCGTGTTTGACCGCGGCGGCTACCAGTATCATGGGCGTGTGAAGGCCGTGGCCGACGGCGCCCGCAAAGGCGGATTGGAGCTCTAATGGTGAACCAAGAACAACCCGGGCCGTCAGGCCCCGGGACGATTGAGCCGGCGGAGACGGCGCACGCGGGTGGCGACGCAGGGCACGACGAGCACCCTGCTGGCACCCTGCTGCGGCTCCAGGTGGCGGAGGTGGTGGAGGTGGTGGAGGAGGTGGTGGGGGTGGAGGCGGCGGCGGCGGAGGAGGGCGTGGCCGGGGTCGGGGCGGTCGGGGTCGGGGGCGCGGTGGGGAGCGGCGCGACTCGAGCGAGCGGCAGCGCGAGGGCGACGGGCTCGTCGAGAACGTCATTTCCATCAACCGCGTCGCGAAGGTCGTGAAGGGCGGCCGGCGCTTCGGCTTCAACGCGCTCGTCGCCGTGGGCGACGCGCAGGGACGCGTCGGGATCGCCACCGGCAAGGCGAACGAGGTGAGCGAGGCGGTGCGCAAGGCGGTCGAGGCCGCGCGCCGCCGCATGGTCGAGGTGCCGCTCGCGGGCACGACCATCCCGCATGAAATCATCGGGCACCACGGCGCCGGGCGCGTGCTTCTGAAGCCCGCCGCGTCGGGGACCGGCGTCATCGCCGGCGGACCCGTGCGCGCGGTGCTCGAGTGCGCCGGCGTGCGCGACATCCTCACCAAGAGCCTCGGCTCCACCAACCCGCACAACATGGTGCGGGCCACGTTGGATGCGCTGCAGCACCTCACGACGGCGCGGCGTGTCGCCAAGGAGCGCGGCGTCGAGCTCGAGGCCATCCCGTACCGGGCGCGCCAGGAAGTGGCCCATGGCTAGGCTGCCGCCCACTCGGAAATACCGCAAGCGCAAACCGGGGCGCGATCGGCCGCTGCCGCCGCCCGGCAAAGGCGAGCTGCGGATCCGGCAGGTCCGTTCGGGAATCGGGCGGCCCGCGTTCGAGCGGCGGACGCTCGAAGCGCTGGGCTTGAAGCACCACCAGGCAGTGGTGGTGAAGCAGGATCGTCCGTCGCTCCGGGGCATGCTGTATCAGGTGCGCCACCTGGTCGAGGTGACACCCGCAAGGCAAAGGTAGGGGAATACGCGATGGCGAAGCCGAAGGCGAGGGCGAAGACGAGCGCGAGGCCGAAGGCAAAGCCGCGAGCGAAGGCGGCGAAGCCCGAGCTCCGGCACATCACCCTATCGAGCCTCCACAGGCCACCCGGGTCGCACCGGGCGCGCATCCGCAAGGGGCGCGGGCCGGGCTCGGGGATCGGCAAGACGGCGGGACGGGGCGGCAAGGGACAAACCGCGCGCCAGGGCGGCAAGGTCCGCCCCGGATTCGAAGGCGGCCAGATGCCCCTCATCCGCCGTATCCCGAAGCGCGGCTTCACAAACCCGTTCAAGCAGCCCGCACAGGTGGTGAACGTTCGGCACCTGGGACAGCTTGCCGAGGGCGCCGAAGTAACGCCGGAGACGCTGTTCGGCGCTGGGCTGGTGCGCCGGCCGGACCACCCCATCAAGCTGCTCGGCATGGGGGACGTACAACGCAAGTTCAGCGTGAAGGGCGTGACGGTGTCGGCCTCGGCCCGCTCGAAGATCGAGCAGGCGGGCGGCACCATCGCGAGCTGAGCCTCCCATGACCGCACCGCGGCTGCCCAACCTGTTCAAAGTTCCGGAGCTGAAGGAAAAGATCCTCTTCACGCTCCTGTGCCTGGTCGTGTACCGCATCGGGGCGCACATCGCGACGCCCGGCGTGAACGTCCAGGCCCTCGCCGACTTCCTGCGGAACCAGGGTCAGGGCACGCTGTTCAGCCTGTATGATCTGTTCGCGGGCGGGGGCTTCGGCCGGGCGACCGTGTTCGCGCTTGGCATCATGCCGTACATCTCGGCGAGCATCGTCTTTCAGCTGGCCGCGCCCGTGTTCCCGGTCGTCGAGAAGATGCAGCGCGACGAGGAGGGCCGGAAAAAGCTCACCCAGTGGACGCGCTACCTCACCGTGGTGCTGTGTCTGTTCCAAGCCTACGGGTACGCGCTCTTCTCGGAACAGATCGCCGGGGCCGTGGCCAATCCCGGATTCTTCTTCCGGATGACCACGGTGTTGACGCTCACCACGGGCGGCGTGTTCGTGATGTGGCTCGGGGAGCAGATCACGGAGCGGGGTATCGGCAACGGGGCGAGCCTGCTCATCTTCTTCTCCATCGTGGAACGGATCTGGCCCGAGACGTTGCTCACCATCGAGGCCTTACGGGCTCGGAGCCTGACGTTCCCCAAACTCCTCATCGTGCTGGCCGTCATGGCGCTCGTCGTGATGGGGACGGTGGCGGTCACGGTCGCGGCGCGGCGCATCCCCATTCAGATCCCGCGCAAGGTGATGGGGCGAGGCCGAATCCGCGAGGGCCAGAAGACATTCATTCCGCTGCGGCTCAACACGGCGAACGTGATGCCCATCATCTTCGCCCAATCGCTCATCATCGTCCCCGGCACGATTGCGGCGTTCAGCGGCAACGCGACCCTGAAGCATCTGGCGGAATACTTCACTGTCACCTCGCCGGTGTACCTGATCACGAGCGCCCTGCTGATCATTTTCTTCGCGTACTTCTACACGTCGATCATCTTCAACCCCGTGGACCTGGCGGAGAACCTGAAGAAGCAGGGCGGCTTTATCCCCGGCGTGAAGCCCGGTGCCGCCACGGCGGATTACATCGACGACGTGCTGTCTCGCATCACGTTCCCGGGTGCCATCTTCCTCACGATCGTGGCCATGCTGCCGATCGTGGTGTCGAACACGTTCAACATGCCGTTCGGGTTCGGCGGCACCGCGCTGCTCATCGTCGTGGGTGTCGCGCTCGACACCGTGACGCAGGTGCAGCAGCACCTGCTGTTGCGACATTACGATGGGTTCATGAAGGAAGGACGCGTTAAGTTCCGCGGCCGTCAGCGGTACATGTAGGCGTGCGGTGTTCATCCTCCTCTTAGGCGCGCCGGGCTCGGGGAAGGGCACGCAGGGCAAGATCCTCGCGGAGCGGCTCGGCCTGCCGAAGATCACGACAGGCGACATCCTCCGCGCCGCGGTCACGACGGGAACACCGCTCGGTCGCGAGGCCAAGAAGTTCATGGACGATGGCAAGCTCGTCCCCGACACGGTCATCCTCTCCCTGATCAAGGAAGAGCTCGCGAAGCCCGAGGCGCAGCAGGGCGCGGTGTTCGACGGCTTCCCCCGGACCGCCCCCCAAGCCGAGCTCGTGGATCGCACCCTCGCGGAGCGCGGCCAGCGGCTGAACCACATCCTGCTGCTCGACGTGCCCGAGGAAGAGTTGATCCGCCGGCTGACGGCGCGGGCGGCGCAGGAAGGCCGCTCCGACGACACCCCGGAGGCCGTGGGGACCCGGCTTCAGGTGTACCAGCGCGACACCGCGCCGCTCATCGCGCACTTCGCCCAGCGCGGCATCGTGCACCGCGTGCCCGGGACCGGCACCGTCGACGCGATCGCGACCGAGATCCAGCGCATCATCGGGCGATGATCACCATCAAGTCGCCGCGCGAGATCGAGACGATGGCCGCCGCCGGCCACATCGTGGCGGAGACGCTGGCTCTGGTCGCGCGTCAGGTGCGCCCCGGCGTCTCCACCGAGCAGCTCGATCGCGCCGCCGAGGACTTCATCCGCTCGCACCCCGGCGCCCGGCCGTCGTTCAAGGGACTGTACGACTTCCCCGCCACCTTGTGCACGTCGATCAACCAGGAGGTCGTCCACGGGATTCCGTCCGCGCGCCGCGTCCTCAAGGCAGGCGATCTCCTGAGCGTGGACGTCGGCGTGTGGCTCGATGGGCTGCACGCCGACTCGGCGGCGACCTTCCCGGTCGGGAAGGTGAGCCCGCAGGCGGAGCGGTTGCTCACGGTGACCCAGGAGGCGCTGGCGGCTGGCGTCGCCCAGGCGCGAGCCGGCAACCACGTGGGCGACATCGGTCACGCAGTGCAGGGGGTGGCGGAGGGAGCGGGCTACTCCGTGGTGCGGGAGCTGGTCGGACACGGTATCGGATCGGCGTTCCACGAGGACCCGCAGGTGCCGAACTACGGCAAGCCGAAGCGCGGCCCGCGCCTCATGCCCGGCATGACGCTCGCCATCGAGCCCATGGTGAACGTCGGTGGCGCGGACATCCGCACCCTGGACGACAAGTGGACCGTGGTCACCGAGGATGGGTCGTTGTCCGCCCACTTCGAGCACACGGTGGCCATTCTCGACAAGGGCGGCCCGCCGCGGGTGCTGACGACCGCCGACTGATGGGTAGGGGCGCAGCATGCTGCGCCCCTACGTTTGGCCGACCTGCCTCACCAGGCCTTCCGCCTCGTCCAGCAGCGATCTCCCCAGTCCGGGCTCCGACAGCGACTGCACGTTCACTCTGACGTTTTCCACAGCCCCGGCGAGCGCCGCGCGGGCCAGCGCTTCAGCCACTGAGGCATCGGAGTGCGCGTTCCGGTTGCCGATCGTCCCGATTTCCCGTGCGAGCCCGACTAGCCGCGCCGCACCGCGGGCCATCGCGAGCGGCGTCTGCGCCGCGCCGACGAGCGCCTCGTCCCCGGCACGCGTCCGGTGCGGATCGTCTTTCGGGAGGCGGTAGGCCGCGCTGACCTTCGCGTACGCGGCCGCATCGTCGTCCACGAGACGGCGTAGCTGGGCGCGCAGGGCTTCCGCTTCGGCCAGGATCTCTGCCACGCGCTGTTGCACGCCGGCATAGGCCTTGCGCCCGATGGTCAGCCGGGCCACCATGGCGACCAGCGCGGCGGCGAGCGCGCCCGCCAGCGCCGCCGCGCTGCCGCCGCCGGGTACTGGCGCGCCGCCCGCGAGCTCGTCGAGCCAGCCGTCGAGGGTCGGTCCCTCGGCCGCTCGGATCTTCGGCTCGAGCAGGTGGGCCTCGGCGTGGGCGAGCTTCAGGGAGGCCGCCCCCGCGCCGAGCACCGCGCGCTCCGGGACGAGACCCACCACCTCGCTTTTCAGGACGGCCACGCCGCGCTGCCGGGCCGCCGCGGCGACGGCGGCGAACACCGTCGCCGGGGACGTCACGTCGATGTCGAGCAGATTCATCGATACCTGCGCCTTCCCTTCCACCTCGAACCCCGAGGCCTGCACCGCCGGAAGCCCGCCGCTGGACGTGCGGATCCGCTTCGCGATGTCCTTGGCGATCGTCACATCGCTGGTGTCGAGGTAGATGTTGAACGCCACGAGGAATGGCCGCGCGCCGATCGCGGTCGCCCCCGCGGTGGGATGGATCCGGTTGGGTCCGAGATCGGGATCGGCGGCCGGATCCCTTCCGATGCGCTCCCGCAGTCCTTCGAACTCGCCTTTACGGATGTCCGGCAGGCGCTCGCGCTCGGGGCGCGTGGCCGCCTTGGCGTACAGGTAGATGGGGACCTGGAGCTCGGCAGCCGCGCGTTCGGCGAGCCGGCGCGCGAGGGCTACGCAGTCGTCCATTGTCACGTCGCGCACCGGCACGAACGGCACGACGTCGGTCGCACCCATCCGGGGATGCTCGCCGGTGTGGCGCGAGAGGTCGATCCGCTCGGTCGCGACGCGCATGGCGGCGAGCGCTGCCTCGACGCTCGCGTCGGGCGGCGCTACGAACGTGAAGACGGAGCGGTTGTGGGCCGCATCGGCTTGGACGTCGAGCAGCCTGACGCCGGGGACACTGGTGAGCGCCACGCGGAGCGCCTCGATGGTCGCGGCGTTCTTGCCCTCCGAGAAATTCGGCACGCACTCGACGAGCGGAGCGGGCATCGACATTCTCATGCACTCCTCAGGAGATCCCCGAGCCATTTGTGCAGCGTCGGGTTGCCGGCGACCACCGATCCGTGCTGCAACACGTCGGGGGAGCCGTCGAGCGTCGTCACCACGCCGCCCGCTTCGCGGACCAGCACCACGCCGGCCGCCACGTCCCACGGCGCGAGCGTCAGCTCCCAGAAGCAATCGAGGCGGCCGGCCGCCACGTCGGTGAGATCGAGCGCGGCCGCGCCCGCGCGGCGGATGCCGCTCGTGGCTCCCATCACGGCCGCGAACTGATCGAGGTAGCGTCGCAAGAGCGGCAGACTCTTGAACGGAAATCCGGTGCCGACGAGCGCCTGCCGCGGCTCGGCGAGCCGTGAGACTTGGAGCGGCCGCTCGCCCTCCCAGGCGCCGAGTCCGCTCGCGCCCCAATACGCCCGATCTCGAGGCACATCGTGCACGACGCCGACGCTCAGCACACCACCCACCAACGCCCCGATCGACACCGCGTACTGCGGATAGCCGTGGAGGAAGTTGGTCGTACCGTCGAGCGGGTCGACGATCCACACGACGTCGCCCTCGCGCGCAACCGCCGGCGACAGCTCTTCGCCCACCACGCGCGACTCCGGCACTGCGTGCAGCAACGTGTCGGCGATCAGCGCCTCGGCCTGCCGGTCCGCCTCGGTCACGAAGTCGTGGCGACCTTTTTCGATCCAGTCAGGGCTGCTCGCGGGCGTCGTGCTGCGGAGGAAGCGAGCGGCGCGCTCCGCGGCGTGTTTGGCGACATCGACTAAGTCTTTGAGTTCTCGCACCTTGCGGCGCTGACCTCCACCGTCGTAGGTTGTGAGCCCATGGCGCGCGTCTTCTCCGGCATCCAGCCTTCTGGCGAGCTGCACATCGGCAATTACCTCGGCGCCGTGCAGAACTGGGTCAAGCTGCAACACCAACACGACTGCCTGTTCTGCGTCGTGGACCTGCATGCCATCACGCAACCCTACGACGCAGCGACCCTGGCCCAGCGCACGATCGACATGGCGATCGGGCTCTTCGCCGCCGGCATCGATCCGGCGCGGGCCATCGTCTTCGTGCAGTCGCACGTCCCCGAGCACACGGAGCTCTACTGGGTCCTGAACACCGTCACGCCACTGGGCGAGCTCGAGCGTCAGACGCAATTCAAGGACAAGGCGCAGCGCCAGGAGAGCGTGCCGGCGGGGCTCCTGAACTATCCCGTGCTCCAGGCGGCCGACGTGCTGCTGTACGAAGCGACACTCGTGCCGGTGGGCGAAGACCAGCTCCAGCACCTCGAGCTGATGCGCGAGATCGCCCGCCGCTGGAACACGCGGTTCGCGAACGGATTCTCGCTGCCCGAGCCGCAGGCCCTGCTCTCGACGGCGAAGCGCGTCCTCGGGCTCGACGGCCAGGCCAAGATGTCGAAGAGCCTTGGCAACACGATCGCCCTCTTCGACTCGCCGGAGACCATCTGGGAAAAGCTCAAGCCCGCGGCCACCGACCCGGCGCGCGTCACGCGGAAGGACCCGGGCAACCCCGACATCTGCAACGTCTTCACCATTCACCAGGGCTTCTCGCCGCCGGACACGCTCAAGCTGGTGGCGCACAACTGCCGCACCGCAGGATGGGGTTGTCTCGACTGCAAGCGGGTGCTGGCGGACAATATGATAGCCGCGCTCACCCCCATCCGCGAGCGGGCCCAGAGGCTGCAGGCGGAGCCGCGCAAGGTGACGGACCTGCTCCGGGCCGGCGCCGCCAAGGCGCGCGCCATCGCGCGCCGCACCATGAGCCAGGTGCGGCGCCGGATGGGGTTCCTGGAAGGCGCGGAGGGAGGGGGAGCCTGATGCAACACTTCCTGGAGCAGATGGTGGACGTGTTCCGGCTGGAGCTGTTCCTCCAGCTGTGTCTCGCGACCCTGTTCGGCGGCGCCATCGGTCTCGAGCGCGAGCTGGGCGGCAAGCCGGCCGGTCTCCGGACCAACATCCTCATCTGCATCGGCTCGGTGCTCTACACCAAGCTCTCGTTCACGATGGCCGCCGGAAATGCCGACCCGACGCGCATCGCCGCACAGATCGTGACCGGTGTGGGGTTCATCGGCGCGGGCACGATCTTGCACGCGCGCGGTGCGGTGGTCGGCCTCACGAGCGCGGCCACGATCTGGGTCGTCGCGGCCATCGGGGTGGCGCTCGGCGCGACGTTCTACTCGGAAGCGGCCATTACGACGCTGCTCGTCCTGGTCGTCCTGCGGGGACTCGGAAGCGTCGAGCGCCTGGTGGCGCGGCAGTCCACGCGGAGCACGTTGTCCGTGCATGCGCACCCCGGCCCCACCGTGCTGGACGAGCTGGAAGCGATCGTCCGCCGCACGGGGCTCGAGATCGAGCGGCAGGCGAGCCGTCGCGAAAACGTGGACCTCGTGATCGAATTCACGCTGCGCGGGCCCAAGCGGCTGCACGACGAGGTGATGATCGCGCTGCTCCATCAGCCCGGCGTACGGACCGTGTCCACGGGCGAGTGACGCCTCCCCGGCGGATCGTCGTCGATCTCGCGTCGCCGCACGCCGCGTGGCGGGTGCCCGCGACCACCGTCTCGACGATCCAAGCAGCGTTGGGACCGGGGTGGGAGCTGGTCGAGGTCGCCGTGCCGACGGCATCGGACAGCCCAGGGGCACCCGAGGCGGTGGCCGCGATGTGCGGCGCCGAGATCTACCTGGGACACGTGGTGCGGGCCGGCGTGGTCGAAGCGGGCCTAGATTCGCTCCGCTGGGCCCACACCGTGACAGCGGGGGTCGCTCCGAGCTTGCCGCATCTTCGGGGGACTCACATCGTGCTGACCAACTCGGCCGGGGTCCATGCCGAGCCTATCGCCGATTGGGTGATCGCCGCGATCGGCTACTTCGCTCGCGGTCTCGACCGCCTGCGCGAGTTTCAGGCAGCGGACCGGTGGGCGTGGGCGGAATTCGCCGATTTCGCGGTCCCGGTGCGCGAGCTCTCGGAGCTGCGGCTCGGGGTGTTCGGATTGGGCGGCATCGGCGGGGCGATCGCGCGGCGTGGGATAGCCCTGGGGATGAGCGTCGCGGGCGTGCGGCGTCGGCCGGCGCGGGGCGGGCCGAAGGGCGTCCGCTGGGTGGGTGGCCTCGCCGACCTGCCGCGGCTCGCCGCTGAGAGCGACTGCCTCGTGATCGCCGCGCCGCACACCGTGGAGACGCGTGGCGCCGTGAGCCGGGCGGTGCTCGAGCGGCTGCCGCTCGATGCCATCGTGGTGAACGTGTCTCGCGGGACGCTCTTGGACGAGACGGCCCTGCTTGCCGTTCTCGACGCCTCCCGAGTCCGCGGCGCCGCCCTCGATGTCTTCGCAGCCGAGCCGTTGCCTGCGGGCCATCCCTTCTGGCGCCACCCGCGCGTACTCGTGAGCCCCCATGTCGCCGCCGTGACGGCACGCTTCTGGGAGCGCGAGACGGGGCTGATCGTGGAGAACATCCGGCGCTATCTTGCAGGGTCCCCGCTCGCCAACACGGTCGACCTGGAGGCCGGATACTAGGTGACTGAGGAAAAAGGCAAGAGCGCCCGCGCGGGCGCCGCCGCCGGGCAACCGCGCGGCATCGAGCAGATCATCAAGGCGGCGATCGATCGCGGCGCGTCCGACCTCCACATCAAAGCCGGAGATGTGTTCCGCGCCCGGATCGACGGGAAGCTCGTTGCCCTCACGAAGCATCGCCTGACTCCGGAGCAGACCAAGGCGATCGCGCAGCACCTGATTTCCAGTGACGAAGACCGCGCCCGTCTCGACCGGCTGCGCGATTACGACTGTTCCTGGGGTATGCCCGGCGTCGGGCGGTTCCGCGTGAACATCCTGCGGCAGCGTTCCTCCTTCATGATCGTGATGCGCGTGATCCCGTTCGACGTGCCGACGTTCGATTCCCTCAAGCTGCCGTCGATCCTCGCGAGCGTCGCCGTGGCCGAGCGCGGGATGATTCTCGTGACGGGAGTGACGGCCTCGGGGAAGAGCTCGACCATGGCGGCCATGGTGAACCACATCAACCAGACGCACAACAAGCACATCGTCACGCTCGAGAATCCGATCGAATTCCTGCACCGCGACATCAACTGCTCGGTGACGCAGCGGGAGATCGGGGTGGACACGGACGACTTCCGGGCGGGTCTTCGCGCCGCGATGCGCCAGGACCCGGACGTCGTCTTGATCGGCGAGATGCGCGATGCGGAGACCATCGACACCGCGATGAAGGCCGCCGAAACGGGCCATCTCGTGATCTCGACCCTGCACACCCCTGACGTGGTGACCACGGTGAGCCGGGTCGTCTCGATGTTCCCGCCCGAAGAGCAGGAGGTCGCCCGGCTGCGGTTGTGCGACGCGCTGCAGGCCGTGGTGTCGCAGCGGCTGCTGCCGCGCGCCGACGGCCACGGCCGGGTAGCGGCGGTGGAGATCCTGATCTGCACCGAGGAAGCGCGTGAGTTGATCAAGGATGCGAGCCGAACTGCCGACCTGCCGGAATACGTTCGCGAGGCACGCGACGAGTACGGTATGCAGACGTTCGATCAGCACCTGATGGAACTGGTGGCGGACGAGGTGGTGACGTACGAGACGGCCCTCGCCGCGAGCACGGATCCAGCGGAGTTCGAAAAACAGCTGCGCTCCGTGCGCCGCCGCTCGCGCACCGGCACGCCCGCGGAGGCGACTCCCGGCAAGTGACCGACCGGCAGCTCGCGGGGGTGCTGGCCCCTATCACCACGCCGTTCGACAGCGCGACGGGTGAGGTCGCTCCGGTCCACCTGCGCCACAATGTGACTCGACTCGTCGCGGCGGGGCTCGACGGCGTGGTCGTGGGGGGGTCGACGGGGGAGTCGGCCCTGCTCGACCCGGACGAGCAACGCCGCATGGTTGGGTGGGTGCGGGAGGTGCTGCCGGACAAGCGCTGGCTCATCGCGGGGACGGGTGGGGAGTCCACCCGGCAGGCGGTGGCCCTGACGCGGGCGGCCGCGACCGAGGGAGCGGACGCCGTCCTCGTGCGACCTCCCGCGTACTTCTCCGCCGCGGTCTCCCCCGCGAGCCTCGCCGATTACTATCGTGCCGTGGCGGACGCGAGCCCGGTGCCGGTGCTCGTCTACAACATCCCCAAGTACACACACGTCCCAATCGCGGCCGGCCTGCTGCGGCAGCTGGCGGCGCACGCCAACATCGTCGGCGTCAAGGACTCGTCGGGGGATGCGAAGAACCTCGCCGCATACCGCGACGCAGCCCCGCAGTGGTCGGTCTTTGTCGGCTCGGGCTCGCTCTTGTATGCCGCCCTGGAGCTGGGCTGCGACGGGGGCATCCTCGCCGTGGCCTGCTTCGCCGCCGCGCTCTCCGCCCAGGTGTTCGCCGCCTTCCGCGCCGGCGATCGGGAGGGCGCGGGGAGGCTGCAGGAGCGGCTCGCTCCGCTCGATCGGGAGGTCGTGGGGAAGCTCGGCCCAGCGGGAGTGAAGGCGGCCATGGACGCCGTGGGGGGAGGGTTGTACGGCGGGCCCGTGCGCCCGCCGCTCGCGCCCGTCGCAGCGTCGGACCGGGAGCGGGTGGTGAAGCTCGTCGCCGCGTGACGGACTACCGAGCGCTGCTCGCCGCCATCGCGGTGCCGCGGCGCTCCGCCACGGCGGCGAATCAGCGGGTTCGGGACGTGCTCAAGCGCGAGCTTGCGGCGCGCGGATTCGTGGTGATGGAGCACCGGTTCACCGGGAGGTCGCTGCTGCACCGCTACGGGCGAGCGCCGCTGGAAGGCGTCAACCTGATCGGTGTCCGCCCTCGAGCTCGCGTCTCGGTGTGGCTCGCCGCGCATTACGACTCGAAGGGCCAGCCCCTCTCCATGGCGACGCGCCTCGCGGCCGCCGGGCTGGCGACGCTCGGTGCCCTCGAGCTCGTCGCCCTCGCGGCGCGCGCGTTGCTCGGTCCGTTGCACGCGGGCGTACCCGACGTGGTCATTGGCGCGGCCGGCGCCGCCGGCATCCTGGCGCTCGCGGCCAACCGGGTGACCGATCACTCGGCGGGTGCGGTCGACAACGCGGCGGGGGTGGTGGCCGTCCTCGCCACCGTGGACGCCCTGCCGCGGGACGCGGGCGTGGGCGTGCTCTTGCCCGACGCCGAGGAATACGGCCTGCTCGGCGCGCGGGCGCTCGTGCGGGAGCGGGCCAACCTGCTCGGCGATACGTGCATCGTCAACTTCGATGGGGTCGACGACCGCGGCTCGACAATCGCGTTCATCCATCGCCCCGGACCCGCCGTGGAGCGGGTGGCGGCCGCGCTCGGCGCGCGGCGGGCGCGCTGGCTGCCCGTGCTGGTCGACGGGCTTGCACTGAGCGCCGCGGCTCGCGAGGGCGTCACGATCCTGCGGGGCGACTGGCGTACCGCGACGATCGTCCACACGCCGCGCGACTCAGCGGAGCGCCTGACGCTGGAGGGCGTGCGCCGCGTCGCCGCGGGAGTCGCCGCCGCTCTGTCCCCGGGCTGAGAGCCGGGCTCGGCCCGGTGTGCGTCCTTGAAGGACGCACTTGCTGCCGAGCGCGCCCTCTCAGGGCGCGTTGACGGGCGAGCAGCACCGGTCTAGCTTCCGTCGGAGGATACTCCAACGCCCCGCTCTTGGGGCGTTTTTGCTGGGGAGCCATGTTCGGACCGAAGACCCACTGCGTCGTGGTCGTCGGCGCCCAATGGGGCGACGAGGGCAAAGGGAAGATTGTCGACGTGCTCGCCGAGCGCGCCGATCTGGTCGTGCGCTATCAGGGCGGGGCGAACGCCGGCCACACGGTGCACACTGGCGCCGGGGAATTCGTGCTCCACCAGATTCCCTCGGGGATCATCCAGGGCGCGGTATGCCTGGTCGGCAACGGGGTCGTGCTCGATCCGGAGACGCTCTTCACCGAGCTCGACGCCCTCAGTGAGCGGGGCATCCGGACCGAGCACAAGCTCTATGTTTCGGACCGCGCGCACCTCACGCTCCCGTTCCACAAGCTGCTCGACCGGGCCCGCGAAGCCCGGGAGAAGATCGGCACGACCGGCCGCGGCATCGGGCCCACCTATGAGGACAAGTTCGGACGCAGGGGCATCCGGGTGGGCGACCTGCGAAACCTTGGCAGGGCGAAGGAGCTGGTGTGCGCGCGCGTGCAGGCCGCGAACGAGTTCCTCGAGCTCCTCGGCTCGACCGAGCGCGGCGATTCGGGGGAGCACGTCGGGCTGCTCGAGCGGCTCGCCCCGCGTTTGCTGCCGCTCGCCGTGGACGCCGGACGCGTGGTCTGGGAAGCGCTCGAGCGCGGGGAGTCGGTGCTGCTCGAGGGAGCGCAAGGCGCGCTGCTCGACGTGGACCACGGGACTTACCCGTACGTCACCTCTTCCAACACGACGGCCGGCGGCGCAGCGGTCGGAGCCGGGATCGGCCCGACGGCGATCGACGCCGTGCTCGGGGTCGTCAAGGCGTACACGACCCGGGTGGGCAACGGGCCGCTACCGACGGAGGCCACGCCGGCGCTTGCCGAGCGGATCCGCGAGCTGGGGGATGAGTTCGGGGCCACCACGGGCCGGCCGCGCCGCTGTGGGTGGTTCGACGCCGTCGTCGTCCGCTACGCAGTGCGCGTCAACGGCCTCACCGGCCTCGCCGTCACCAAGCTCGACGTGCTCGACTCGTTCTCGGAGATTCCGGTGTGCGTCGGCTACCGCTGCGACGGCGAGTCACTCGACTCAATGCCCGCCGAGGTGGAGCGCCTCGCGCGCGTCGAGCCGGTGTACGAGACGCTGCCCGGCTGGCAGAAGTCGCTCAACCATGTGCGTCGGCTGGCGGACCTACCGCCTCCCGCCAGGGCCTACCTGGACCGGCTCCAGGACCTTGCACACGCACCCATCCAATACGTGAGCGTGGGCACGCATCGCGATCAGATCATCGAAGTGACGTGACAGTGGCTCGTTGATGCTCGATCTCGCGGTGATCGGAGCCGGGCCCTGCGGGCTCGCGGTGGGCGTGGCGGCGAAGCGCGCCCGCCTGACCTGCTCGCTGTTCGACAAGGGGCCCGTTGCCTCGAGTCTCATGCGCTATCCCCTGTACATGACGTTCTTCTCGACCCCCGACAAGCTCGAGATCGGCGTGCCGTTCGTGACCGCCGGTGATAAACCCACGCGACGGGAAGCGTTGACCTACTATCGGAAGGTGGCGGAGCACTTCGAGCTCGATGTGCGCCAGTATCACACGGTGTCACGCGCGACGCGGACGCGGGACGGGTTCGAGCTGGTGGCACAGCACCCGGGTAGCACCGAGCCGGAGACGGTGTCGAGCCGACATCTGGTGTTCGCGACCGGCTACTTCGAGTCGCCCAACCCGCTCCGCGTCCCGGGGGAAGATCTCCCGCATGTGTCGCACTTCTTCGTGGAGCCGCACCCCTACTGGCAGCAGCGCGTGGTCGTAGTGGGCGGCGGCAACAGCGCGGTCGAGGCGGCTCTCGAGCTGTGCCGGGTCGGCGCACGCGTCACCCTGGTGCACTTTCTGAGCGAGTTCGACCGCGGAGTGAAGCCATGGATCCTGCCCGACATCACCAACCGCGTGAAAGAGGGCCGGGTCGTCGTGCGGTGGTGCAGCCGCGTAGTCGAGATCCGGCGGGCCGAAGTCGTCTTGCGTCGCGATCCGGACGGTCCGCGGGAAACGATTCCCGCGGATTTCGTCCTGGCCCTGACCGGCTATACAGCGGACCTGTCGCTGCTGCGCTCGGTCGGGGTGGCGGTGGATGAGACGAGCGGCATCCCCCGGCACGTAGCGGAAACGATGGAGACCAACGTGCCGGGTGTGTACATCGCCGGCGTGCTCGCCTCCGGGTTCGACGCCAACAAGATCTTCATCGAGAACGGGCGCGAGCATGGTGGGCGGATCTGCGACCATATCAAAAGCAAACCCCCCAGAGTTGCCCCTGGGGGGTGATCGCCTGCTCGACATCGTGCGCCCTAGAACCCGATGCGAGCGAGACGCTCAATAGCCGCAGACTTGTCGAGCAAGAACGATGCCTGCCGCGTAATGGCGATAACTACGGCACATAGCAAGTCACGTGACAGCGAAATGTATCGCAAAATGCACGTTTTTACGCATAACGCAGCATGTCACAACTGATACTGGTTGCCCCAGCAGCCTTCAAAGGCACCTTGGGGCCCCGCCAGGTGGCGGACGCCCTAGCGGTAGGAGCACGTCGCGCGCTGCCGGATGCCGCCGTGCTGCAGTGCCCCATTTCCGACGGTGGCGACGGGCTCCTGGACGCCGTGCTTGCGCCCGCCGCATTGCGGGAGCGCCTCAGCGTCACCGGACCCCTGGGCGAGCCGGTCTCAGGCGAACTCGGGTGGGTGGATCCCGAGACGGCCATCTTCGAAAGTGCGACCGCATGCGGCATCGCGCTCCTCAAGCCCGAGCAGCTCGACCCGCTGCGGGCCACCACGCGAGGCGTGGGCGAGCTTGTCTGGGAAGCGGTCGAACGCGGTGCCAAGACGGTGGTCGTGGGTTTGGGCGGCTCGGCCACGGTGGACGGCGGCACCGGCGCGGCGCGCGGCCTGGGCTGGGAGTTCCTCGACGCCGCGGGAGCGTCGCTCCCCGAAGGAGGCGGCTCGCTGGCGCAGCTGGCGGAATTCGACGGGGGGTGGGGTATCGCCGCCCGGGTCATCGCGCTTGCCGACGTCACCACGCCGCTCGTCGGCTCGCGCGGCGCGGCCCCCGTGTTCGGGCCGCAGAAAGGGGCGGGGCCCGAGGGAGTGAAGCTCCTCTCGCGGGGACTCGAGCGCCTCGCAGAGCTGATGGCTCGGCACGGCCGTGGCGACCTCGCCACACTGCCCGGGGGTGGTGCCGCGGGCGGTCTCGGCGCGGGTCTCGTGTGCTTCGCCAAGGCCGAGCTTGCCGGTGGCGCGGAGTGGGTCCTGGCAAGGGTGGGGTTCGACGCGGCACTCGCCAAGGCCCAGCTCGTGATCACCGGGGAGGGGACGTTCGACAAGACGTCGCTCGTCGGGAAGGCGCCGGGTGAGGTGGTGCGGCGCGCCCAGGCGGCGAAGACGCGGGTCGCCGTCGTGGCGGGCAAGATCGAAGGGCTGGTCGGCCTGCATGCGCTGGACGGTGAAGGTCGCGTGCTCGACGCCGCCGGTATCTCGGCCCTCGCGGAGCGAGCCGTGCGCGAAGCGTTCGGGTTGCCCGCTGCCTAGCGGCCCGTCTATCTTCCGGCCCTTATGTCCCCAACCGACAATGTCATGGACAAGTTGGTGTCGCTGGCCAAGCGACGCGGCTTCGTGTTCCAGTCCTCGGAGATCTACGGCGGCCTCGGCTCGGTGTGGGACTACGGGCCGCTGGGCGTCGAGCTGAAGAAAAACATCAAGGAGCGCTGGTGGCGCTCGATGGTCCACGATCGCGAGGACATCGAAGGCCTCGACGCGGCGATCCTGATGCACCCTAAGGTATGGGAAGCGTCGGGTCACGTGTCGGGGTTTACCGATCCGCTGGTGGACTGCAAGCACTGCAAGAACCGGTTTCGGGCGGATGATCCGCGTATCAAAGGCACTCCCGGCGAGCCCACGGCACAGTGCCCGGTGTGCGGCAGCAAGGGGACGCTCACCGCGCCGCGCATGTTCAACCTCATGTTCAAGACGTTCATGGGCCCGGTGGAAGAGGCGGCGGCGGTCGTCTATCTCCGCCCCGAGACGGCGCAGGGGATCTACGTCAATTACCTCAACGTGCTGCAGTCGTCGCGCCAGAAGATCCCGTTCGGGATCGCGCAGATCGGCAAGGCGTTCCGGAACGAGATCACCCCCGGCAACTTCATTTTTCGGACCCGTGAGTTCGAGCAGATGGAGATGCAGTTCTTCGTGAAGCCGGGTACGGACCTCGAATGGTTCGACTTCTGGCGCCAGGAGCGTATGAAGTGGCTGGCCGGCCTGGGCGTGCGGCCCGACAAGCTGCGGTTCCACCAGCATGCGAAGGACGAGCTGGCCCACTACGCCAAGGATGCCTACGACATCCAGTACGAGTTTCCCTTCGGTTGGCAGGAATTCGAAGGGATTCACAACCGGACGAACTTCGACCTGTCGCGGCACCAGGAGTTCTCGGGGAAGAAGCTCGAGTATTTGGAGGTCACGACGAACGAGCGCTTCATTCCATACGTGGTCGAAACGTCGGCGGGCGCCGACCGCACGACGCTCGTCGTGATGGTGGACGCGTACCACGAGGAAGAAGTGGAAGGAGAGAAGCGGGTGGTGTTGCGCTTGCATCCCGCGATCGCTCCACTGAAAGCCGCGGTGTTCCCGTTGGTGAACAAGGATGGGATGCCCGAGCTGGCGCGCCGCATTTTCGACGATTTGCGGAAGCACTACAACACGTTCTACGACGACGGCGGCTCGATCGGTCGCCGCTATCGCCGCCAGGACGAGGCCGGCACGCCGTTCGGCATCACCATCGACGGTCAGTCCACCCAAGACGGCACGGTGACAGTGCGCGACCGGGACACGCTGAAACAGATTCGCCTCGCCGCCGACCGGCTGGCCGAATACCTCGCGGAGCGCCTGAGGAGTTAAATGCGGAATGCGGAGTGCGGAATGCGGAATGGAAGGGCGGCCGTCGATTCCGCATTCCGAATTCCGCATTCCACACTGGAGTGGCGGGGTCGTGCGACTCGATGAGTTCCGATCGCTCGTCGCGCGACTGCAGAGCGAGATCCCATCGGAATTCACAGGCGGGGTGGTGGCGGTGGACGTCAGCCCCAAGGCCCTCCCCCATCCGGTGCACGGCGACGTCTACACCCTGGGTGAGTGCGTGCCGCTCGAGTGGAGCGGCAGCGGGGTCGATCTACACTCGCGGATCATCCTCTATCATGGTTCGTTCGCGAGCCTTGCCCGGCTGGGCGACTTCGACTGGCGCGAGGAAACCTGGGAAACGCTCACCCACGAGCTGCGTCACCACTTGGAATGGCGTGCCCACCTCGACCGACTCGAGGCGTACGATTGGGCCGCGGAAGAAAACTTCAAGCGCCACGAGGGCCAGCCGTTTGATCCGGTGTTCTACCGGTCCGGAGAGGAGCTTGCGCCTGGTGTCTATAAGGTGGATGACGACGTATTCATGGAACGTACGACGGGGAACGTGCAACGGGGCGGGGAGGAGGTGGAGGCGGCATGGCATGGGCGGCGCTATCGCGTGTCGTTCCCCCACCAGAGCGGAAGACCGCTGTTCCTTACGCTCGAAGGTCTCGTCGACCCACCCCCGGGTGACGCCATCCTGGTCGTGACGCCGGCTCCACGTCTGCTGGACCTGTTCCGGCGCCGCCCGGCGGCGGTGCAAGGCGTCGTGGAGGTCACGCCGCTCGATGGCTAAGCGCGTCTTGCTCGTCACGCGGGACCTGCTGTTCCGTTCGAAGCTCGGCGGCGTCGTGGCCACCGCCGGCGCGGAAGTGTCCCGGGACGAGGCCGCCTGTGATCTCGCCGTGTTGGAGCTGGGGGGTCCCGGGGCGACGGACCGGATCGGCGAGCTCGTACGACGCGGGATTCCGGTGCTTGCCTACGGCTCACACGTGCAGGTGGAGCTGCTGCGCGCGGCGCGCGAAGCTGGCGCGACGGCGGTCCCGAACTCCCAGGTGGAGGCTCAACTTCGGGACCTGCTGACAAAGTAGGGGCGCAGCATGCTGCGCCCCTACGCGACGTATCGAGACCTCGTTTGCTTACTTCGACGCGACCTCCACCTCGATTTGCCGCGGCTTGGCCTTCTCCGCCTTCGGGAGCGTCACGGTCAGAACGCCGTGCTCGTAGCTCGCCTTGATGTTGCTGGCGTCCACGGTCGCGGGCAGGGTAAAGCTGCGCTCGAACGTGCCATACGTCCGTTCGTAGCGGTGTACCCGCTCGGTGCGCTCCTCAGCGACCTGCTGCTTCGCGCCCTTGATGGTGAGGACGTTGTCCTCCAGCGAAATCTTCACGTCCTCCGGTTTCACACCCGGCACCTCAGCGATGATGCGAAGCCCCTCAGCATCCTCGAAGATGTCCACGGGCGGAACCCACGTGGCCTCGGTGCTGTCGCCGTTCAGGCTGCCCAGCACGTCGAAGATCCGGTTGATCACCGGGTCTCTCTGAAGGGAACGCGTGGTGACGAACATTGTCAGTACTCCTTTCATTGTCGGTTGTGACGTCTCCTGCTTCGCCAGCCCCCCTTAGCAACCGTCGTGCCGGTCCCGGCGGGCTTTCGCTTGTCAACTTGACAAGCGGGCCGTTCAAGCTGGCACTACCGCCTGTCAGCTTTGCGGACTTCGGTGTGGTGCCTATCTTTCCGAGCCATGACGCACTCCACCACCGTCGCACTGCCCCCCCAGGACGTGCTCGAGCGGGCGAAGCGGTTCTTCGCGGAGCGGGTACCGAACGCGGCCGCGTTCGCGGAGAAGGAAGGGCCGGGGTTCTTGGTGCTGCGCGGTCAAGGTGGGGAGGAGATCGCGCTGCACGCGTGGGTGGATGCCGCGGGCAAGACTCGCGTGCGCGCCTCCACCCTCTTCTTCGATCAGGCGCTGGATCGCTTCCTTTCGACCCTCCCGCTCGAAGCCACTGTGGACGTCGCGTGACCGCGGTGGGTGAGCGGTTCGCCGTCCGGGTGATGGTGACCGACGTGTGGGATCAGGTATTTCTCGCGGTCGCGCCCACGACCACGGTTGCGGACTTGAAACGCCAAGCGCTCACTCAAGCGTTGAAACGGGCACAGGTGCGGCCTGAGGACTACGTTGTGAAGTTCCGCGGCGCGCAGGTGCTGGACGAGTCCACGACCCTGGCCGCGCTGGGCGCCGTGTCCAACTCGCCGTTCATCATCCTGCCCGCCCGGCGCCAGCCGGTGCGCTGATGGTGTCCCGCGCGCTGACGACCTTCACAGTCGGGTTCTTGCTGCTGGATGCCCTGCTGCTGGCGTACAGCGGGTTCGCCCTCGGTCGCCGGATGCTGGTCTTCTGGGCCGCGGTCTGTCTCGTCGCCGCGGTGCTGGTGGTCTTCGGGTGGCGGCGCTACCGTCGCGTCATGTCGGACCTGGAACGCGCGCGGCGAGAGATGCGGGCGGAGGTGGAGTCGATCCGGCAGCTGCTGCACGGCAAGCATTTGGACAACTGATGACGCGTTAGTGTCCGTTCCGGTCGTCTTCCATCCTGCTACTCGCCTGCACAACCCGGGACCCGGCCATCCCGAGCGCCCCGAGCGAATCGAGGCGGTCCTCGCCGCCCTGCGCGCGCCTGACCTGACGGGCACGGTCGAGTGGGTGGAGGGCCGGCCCGCGGCGCGTGATCAGCTGGAGCGCGTCCACTCGCCGGTGTATCTCGACGCGCTCGAGCGCGTCGCGCAGGGTGGCGGCGGCGCGTTGGACGCCGACACCGTGATGAGCCGGGACAGCTGGGACGCCGCCCTGGCGGCCGCGGGCGTGGCGATCGGCGCGGTGGAGCAGGGGATCGAGCGGGGCTCGGCCTTCGGCGCCACGCGCCCTCCGGGGCACCACGCCCTCGCCGGCCACGCCATGGGATTCTGCCTGATCAACAACGTCGTGGTGGCGGCGCGGCACGCCCAGGAGCGGGGGAAGCCGCGCGTGCTGATCGTGGACTGGGACGTGCATCACGGGAACGGCACCCAGGCGCTGGTGGAGCGGGATCCGTCGATCCGCTACGTGTCCATGCACCAGTATCCCTGGTACCCCGGGACCGGCGCGGCGGACGAGCGTGGCGTCGGCAACGTGTTCAACGTGCCCCGCCCGCCGGGCCTCGCGCGTGAGGTGTACGCGCGGGACCTGCTCGCGGCCGTGGACGCCGCCCTGGTCGGGTGGCGGCCGGACCTCCTCCTGGTCTCGGCGGGGTTCGACTCGCTCGCGGGAGATCCGCTGGGCGGGTTTACGCTCGAGCCCGCCGACGCGGCGCACTGGACGGAGGCGTTTCGCGCGCGCGTCGCGCCGGCGCCGGTCGTCGGTGTGCTGGAAGGCGGGTACCGGCTCGACCTGCTCGCCGCCGGCGCACGGGCGCACGTGCGCGCGCTTGCCTGAGGGTCGCGGCGTCCCGATACTACAGTCGTGACCGCGACTGCCGCACCACAGGCGTCCAAACACTGGCCTGCCAGCATCTATCGGCGGCCCGACGGGGGGGTCGAGCGAGGCCTCTCGCCCGCCCGGCTGCGCGAGATCGTGCGCGCGGGTGAGGGCGAGTTGTGGGTGGACGTCGACAGTACCGACCTGCACCAGCATGCCCTCCTGGAGAAGGTATTCGAGTTTCACCCCCTCGCCGTCGAGGACACGCTCTCGCCGCGCACCCGCGTCAAGCTGGAAGAGTACGACCGCTACGTCTTCGTGGTGATGGCGGGGGTCCAGTTCGACCAGGCGACTCCCGATCCGTTCGATCTCCAGACCTCCAACCTCTATTTTTTCCTCGGCAAGAATTTCCTGGTCACCGTGCACGCCGTGCCATCCATGGGCTGCGACGCAGCCCGCGACCGGTTGTTACGCAGTCCCGACCTCCTCGCCCGCGGCGCCGAGATGACGATGCACCACATCATCGACCAGGCGGTGGACAGCTACTTTCCGTTGGTCGAGGAGCTCAACGGCAAGGTGGATGGGCTGGAGCGGAAGTTGTTCGAGGAGTTCGACGAGGGCCTCATCCACGAGATCTTCAAGGCGAAGCGATCGACCTTCGGCCTGCGGCGCCACATCGGACCGTTGCGCGAAGTGCTCAACATCCTGACGAACCGTCCCTGCGGCTACATTCGGCCCGAAACGCAGCTGTACTACCGCGACATCTACGACCATACCATCCGGCTGATGGAGTCGGTCGACACCACGCGCGACCTGCTCGCCGGCGTTTTGGAGACGTATCTGTCCCAGACCTCCAACCGGATGAATCGGGTGATGAAGCAGCTGTCGATCGTGGCCACCGTCGCGCTGCCGTTGATCGTGATCGCCGGGATCTACGGTATGAACTTCAGTCGCATGCCGCTGGTCCACGATCCGCTGGGCTTCTGGGTCGCCGTCGCCAGTATGGTCATAGTCTCGCTGGTGATCGTGTGGTGGTTGAACCGCCGCAAATGGCTCTGAAGCTCGCCGCCGACGTTCTCACCCTGAAGACCAAGCATCCATTCGTCATCGCCCGGGGCGGCGATGACGACACGCGGGTGGTGTGGGTCCGCCTCACCGATCGGGATGGAGTGGAGGGATGGGGAGAAGCCGACCCGTCCCGCTATTACGGGGAGACGGCCGACACGGTCCTCGCTGCGCTCGAGAAGCTGGAGCCCCATCTTCCCAAGAACCCCTTCGACCTCGAAGCGGCAGAAACCAGGTTTGCCCAGCTGATCCCGAAGAACGGCGCGGCGCGGGCATCCCTGTCGGCGGCGCTGCACGATCTCGTGGGTAAGCGCCTGAGCCAGCCGGTGTGGCGGCTGTGGGGACTCGATCCCGCCCGCGCGCCCCGCTCCTCGTTCACCATCGGTCTCGATACCATCGACCGGATGCGCGAGAAGGTGCTCGAGGCGTCCTCCTATCCGGTCCTCAAAATCAAGCTTGGCACCGATCGCGATGAGGCGATCCTGCGCATGATCCGCGACGCGACGGACAAGCCGCTGCGCGTGGACGCGAACGCGGGCTGGACGCGCGAACGGGCGCTCCAGATGCTGCCCGTCCTCAGGGAATACGGGGTGGAGTTCGTGGAGCAGCCGCTGTCGCCCGAAGACCTCGAGGGGCTTGCGGCGCTGCAGCGCCGCGGCATCCTGCCGATTGTGGTGGACGAGAGCTGTATCGTGGCGACCGACATCCCGCGGCTCGCCGGGGTCGTCGACGGGATCAACATCAAGCTGGCGAAGTGCGGATCGCTGCGCGAAGCGCTGCGCATGATCGCCACGGCCCGGGCGCACGGCATGCTGGTCATGGTGGGCTGCATGATCGAAACGTCACTGGGAATCACCGCGGCCGCGCACTTCACGCCGCTCGTGGACGCCGCCGATCTGGACGGCGCGGCGCTGACCGCGAACGACCCGTTCATCGGCGCGACGATCGAGGGTGGGCAGATTCGACTCCCCATCGAGCCGGGGTTGGGCGTTCGGCGCCGGTCCGGTCGTGCCGGCAACGGCTAGGGGTCCCGCTGGCGATGTGAGTGTAGGGGCGCAGCATGCTGCGCCCCTACCTGGCGACATAGGCAGCCGCAGCGCGCCGCGCTACGCCGAGGTGGTCCTCCCGGTACCGGTTCCCCGCACCTACACGTATCTGATTCCCGCTGACCTCGAGCCGCGCGTGGTGCCCGGTGCCCGTGTGGTGGTGCCCGTGCAACGGCGCCAGGTGGTGGGGATCGTGGCGGCGGTGGATGCTGCGCCGCCCGCCTCGACCGTCGCGGTGAAGCCGATCGCGGCCGCGCCAGACGCGGCGCCGGCGATAACGGCACCGCTCCTCGCGCTCGGCGTGTGGATGAGCCGCTACTACGGCGCGCCCCTCGGGCTGGCGTTGCGGGCGTTGCTCCCCGGGGCCCTCTGGAGCGTGCGCCGGCCGGCCGGGCCTGCCGAGCAGGTGGAGCGCGTGCTCACGCTGACAGGGGCGCTGCCGTCGCTGCTCGAGCGCGAGCGGGCATTCAAGCGAGCCCCCAAGCGTCGCGTGGCATACGAGGCGCTCGAGGCGATCGGCGGCTCGGCGCCGGTCCGGCATCTCGTCGCGCAGCTCGGCTTGTCTCCCGCCGCACTGGACGGGCTCGTAACCCAGGGCCTGGCCCGCTACACCGACGTACCGCGGGCGCGCGATCCGTTCGCCGGACTGTCGTCTCCGCCGCCCCCCGACCTCACGGCCGATCAGCAGCGCGTCGTCGCCGGGATCCTGGGGACGCCGGTCGAGACGCCAGCGCTAATCCAGGGCGTGACGGGGTCCGGAAAGACGCTGGTCTACCTCGACGTCCTTCGTAGCGTCGTGGCGTCGGGTCACGGTGCCATTCTGCTGGTCCCGGAGATTGCCCTCACGCCCCAGACGGTGGCGCGGGTGCGCGGCGTGTTCGGCGACCAGGTGGCGGTGCTGCACTCGGGGCTGTCGGACGGCGAGCGCGTCGACGCGTGGCGGGCGCTGCGGCGTGGCGAGCGGCGCGTGGCCGTCGGACCCCGCTCGGCGGTGTTCGCGCCGGTGCAGCGGCTCGCAGCGATCGTGCTCGACGAAGAGCACGAGTCGAGCTATAAGCAGGGCACGGCGCCGCGCTACCACGCCCGCGACGTGGCGCTGGAGCGCGCGCGGCTCGAGGGAGGGGGGGCACGGGTGATTCTGGGCAGCGCCACGCCGTCCCTCGAAACGCTGCACCTCGCGGCCGTGGGGAAGGTGGTGCGCTTCGAGCTGCCCGACCGAATCGGCGCGCGACCGCTGCCACCGGTCGAGGTGATCGACCTGCGCAGCGCCGAGCGGGTGCCGGAAGCCCGCGGCGTACCGTGGACCGTGGCCCTCGACGAGGCCGTGCGCGGCGCCCTTGGACGTCGCGAGCAGGTGATCCTGCTCTTGAATCGGCGCGGCTTCGCGACCTACCTGCAGTGTCCCGCCTGCGGCGACGTGCGCACCTGTCCCCGCTGCGCCATCGCGCTCACGGTGCACCAGACGCCGGCCGCACTCCGGTGCCACTACTGCGGCCACGAGGAGCCGATTCCCACCGTCTGCCAGCTGTGCGGGAAGGAAACCCAGCGCATGCGGGGCTTGGGGACCCAACAGCTCGAGCATTTCGTCGGTCTCCGGTTCCCCGAGGCCCGTATCGCCCGCATGGACCTGGATACGACGAGCACCAAGTGGGCGCACCATCGGGTGCTCGAGCGCATGGCGCAGGGAAAGATCGACATCCTGCTCGGGACGCAGATGATCGCGAAGGGGCTGGACTTCCCGAACGTGACCGTGGTGGGCGTCGTGGACGCGGATACGGGGCTTCATCTCCCCGACTTCCGCGCGGCCGAGCGGACGTTCCAGCTCGTGGCGCAGGTGGCAGGTCGCGCTGGGCGCGGGCCGAAGGGAGGGCGCGTGTACGTCCAGACCCGAGCGCCCGACCATCACGCCATCCGCGCGGCGGCGCTGCACTCGGTGGCGCAGTTCGCGGCGGCGGAGCTGCCGCTGCGGTCCCCGCCCAATCCGGCGTACCCGCCGCACGTCGGGCTGGCACGGTTCGTCGCCTCACATGAGGACGCGGGCCGGGTCCAGCGGACGGCCGAGCGTGTGGCCGAGTGGCTCGTCCGGGCCAATGCCGAGCGGCTTTCCGGTGCGCTCAGCGTGCTCGGACCGGCGCCGTGCCCGATCGAGCGGCTCAAGGGACGCTGGCGCTGGCACGTCCTCGTGAAAGCCGCGGAGCCGCGCGCCATCGGCCGCGTGGTGCGCGCGCTGGGCGCGCGGGCGCGCGGCGCGGTGATCGTCGATCGCGACCCGGTCTCACTGCTTTAAATTCGGGTGCGGCACTCCCCCAACCCGCTGGGAGCCATGTATGCGCATCACCTCCGCTGCCCTTGTGTGTCTGTGTTTCCTCCCGAGCTGCTCCGCGCCTGACCTGGACACGTTTGCACGGAACCATACCAGGCCCGAGGAGCGCGCATTCGCGCAGCAGTACCTGCAACTGCTCGCTTCCGGTCAGATCGATTCGGCTGCCAGCATGATCGCTCCCAGCTTGCGGACCGACACACTCACTCGCACGCTCCAGCGCATCGGGACCCTGCTGCATGAGGTGCACCTCGATTCGCTTCAGTTGATCGGAGTCAACATCAATGACGATCGCGGGTCTGGGAGCCACGCGCTGAATCTCACCTACGAGGTACCAACCACGAACGGCGGCTGGCTCACGACCAACGTCGCCACCCAAGTGGTACAGGGCCATAGGTCAATCATCGGTCTATCGGCGAACCGCGTTCCGGCTCGACTCGAGGAGATCAACGCATTTACACTCATGCACCAGTCGGCACGTCACTACTTGTGGTTTGCGTTTGCGCTGCTCATGCCGCTGATCACGCTCACGGTGGCCGTCAGGTTGATCACGGCGAAGGGTATGCCGCGCCGTTGGCTCTGGGCGTTCGCGGCCCTAATTGCGTCTCCCGCGTTCGTACTCAACTGGACGTCAGGTCAGGTCGCAGTCCAGAACAGTCTGTTCATCTTGTTCGGTGCCGCATTCACGCGGCCCGGCGCTGCGGCGCCATGGTCCCTCACCTTTGCGATGCCGGTAGGAGCGGTCGTGGCTTATCTCCGTTACCGGGCTTGGCGGAACGCTCGAGCAACGCAGGCCGTTGCGTGACGGGATTCGCCGCGCGTATTATCAGCGTTCCTGTGACCACCCGTCCCCGGTTCCAGTACCGGCCACCCAACTTCGAGGCGCCCCCGCTCAAGGGAGCGCCCGATGCGCGCTTCGAGCCCGCGCCCGCCGACGGAGTCCTGCCCGACGGGTTCTTTTCGACCACCAACCTGCCGACATACGTCAAGGCTGCGGGGGCGTGGTCCCGCCCGCGTCTGCCGCGCATGGATTGCGTCATCGTGCGTCAGTCCGCCCGTGATCTGGTGACGACCGAGCCGCGCAAGGTGCGTAAAGGGCAGGCCGTCGCGGTCGGCACGGAAGAGGATGGCAGCCAAGGCATCTTCGTGCACGCCGAGGGCTTTCTCGGCGGCAGTCACAGCGCCAACGAGTTCGGCTTCATGCAGACGGAGGTGTCGCGGGAGCGGCCCGTGGACTACGCCGTCCTGGCACAGCTCCTGGGTGAGGAGAAGCAGCGCGGCGGGAAGATCGTCTGGGTAGTGGGGCCCGCCCTGGTACACGCGCGAGCGCGCGAAGACATGATCTGGTTCATCAAGAACGGCTACGTGCAAGCGTTCCTCGGCGGGAACGCCGTCGCGGTGCACGATCTCGAGGCGGCGATTTTCGGGACGACGCTCGGCATGACGAGCTCGGGGCAGGGCGTCGAAGGCGGCCATGCGCTCCACATGCGGGCCATCAACCAGATCCGGCGCGCCGGTGGCATCGCCGCCGCCGTGCGGCAGGGGCTCGTGAGCTCGGGGATCATGCATGCCCTCGTGACGCACGGGGTGCCGTTCGTGCTCGCGGGCTCCATCCGCGACGACGGGCCGCTCCCGGAGGTGCTCTCCGATACGCTCGCGGCGCAAGACGCGATGCGGGAGTTCACCGCCCAGGCGACCTTCGCTGTGTTCGTCGCGACGGCGCTGCACGCGATCGCGGTCGGCAACATGCTCCCGGCGTTCGTGGATGCCGAGCGTCCCGAGGACCTGCGTCCCCTCAGCACGATCTGCGTCGATCAGACGGAGTTCGTGGTGACCAAGCTGCGGGACCGGGGCACGCACCAAGCCTACGGCGTGGTGACGAATGCCCAGGACTTCATGCACGTGCTGCGGTTCTACGTGGAGCGATGGGAGCAGGCGCAGGCCCCGGCGACCGTCCTCCGCTAGATCCGGGTCGGGGGCCGGGGTGGGCGAAGCTCGCCGAAGCCGTCGCCCTCCGGGTGCCGCCTTCCGAGATAGAGACCATCTATCTCTTCCGGCCCTGGAAGCGCGAGGGTCGCGAGTGGGGCACGGCCGTGGTCGCCTGCCGCGCGACGGAAGGGGAGGGAGAGGGGGGCGGCGGCCGGTTGCGCGTGTACACGGCACGCTACATGCTGATCGTGCGCGGGAAGGAGCGGGGTCAGTCCCGGATCGAGGTCGAGGAGACGGCGCTGTCACCTGCGGACGTGATCGCTCGCGTCATGGAGGCGGCCGCGGAGCGGACCGGGGACCCCGAGCCGCCCGTGGCGGTCGGTCCGGCGGTGTGGTATGAAGGTTGACGGAACCAAGCTCCTCGAGGAATTCCGCCGCCACCTGGCCGAGCACAACCTGCCGGCGACGCCGCAGCGGTTGGCCGTGGCCGAAGCGGTATTCTTCGCCGGCGAGCACCTGTCGGCCGAGGAGGTGGGCCGGCGCGTGGCCAAGCGGGTTGCGGTCGGGACGGCCACGATCTATCGGACACTCGACCTGCTGGTCCGCGCCGGGCTGGCCAAGGAGCACGACTTCGGCGAGGGGTTCAAGCGGTACGAGCCGCTCGCGGCCGGGCAGGCGCACGAGCATTGTATCTGTTCGTCGTGCGGCCAGGTGACGGAGTTCGCGAACGATCGGCTCGAGCGGATGATTGCCCTGCTCGCGGAGGAGGTGGAGTTCCGGCCCCACCACCACCGGCTGGAGATCTATGGACTGTGCCGCACCTGTCAGCAGGCGAACCCTTTAGCGCGCACGAGGTGACGGGTTGATCGAATCACGAATGTTCGTGCCCACCAAGGCCTTTCTCACCAAAGGCGTCGGTCGGCACAAGGAAAAACTCACCAGCTTCGAGATGGCGCTGCGGGACGCCCATCTGGCCAATTTCAACCTCGTGCGGGTGAGCTCGATCTTCCCGCCCCACTGCGAGCTGGTGGACCGCGAGGAAGGCCTCTCGCTCATGAAGCCCGGGCAGGTCGTGTTCGCGGTCATCGCGGAATCCGCCACCAACGAGCCGAGCCGCCTCGTGGCGGCATCGATCGGCGTCGCCATGCCGGCCGATCAGTCCCACCACGGCTACATCTCCGAGCACCACAGCTACGGGCAGAACGAGATGGCGTCGGGCGAGTACGCCGAAGACCTCGCCGCGTCGATGCTCGCGACCGTGCTGGGCGTCCCGTTCGATACGGACAAGGCCTGGGACGAGCGGCGCGAGCAGTGGCTCTTGTCGGGGGAGATCGTCCGCACGATGAACATCACCTCGACCGCCGAGTGCGGGGACGACGGTCGCTGGACGACCGTGGTCTCGGCGGTCTGTTTCTGCGGGTGACGCCCTCTTTCGCCCTCGCCTTTCTCGCCGGGCTGCTGAGTTTTCTCTCTCCCTGCGTCCTGCCGCTCGTTCCGAGCTACGTCGGGTTCCTGACCGGCCTCACACTCGAGGAGCTCGAGATTCGGCGCGGCACCGCCCTGGTGCACGCCCTGTGGTTCGTCGCGGGGTTCTCGCTGGTCTTCGTTGCGCTCGGCGCGACGGCGTCCGCGCTGGGCGTCTGGCTGGTGCAGTCGCAGGTGTGGATCGGGCGCATCGGCGGCGTTCTCGTGATCCTGTTCGGCCTGTACTTGCTCGGCTGGTTACGCCCGGCGTTCCTGATGCGCGAGCGCAAGGTCCAGCTGGCCCGCAAGCCGGTGGGCTACGTAGGGTCCGCGGTCGTGGGGGTGACGTTCGGAGCGGCGTGGACTCCCTGCATCGGACCAATCCTCGGCGCTATTCTCACCCTGGCGGCCGCCCAGGCGAGCGTGGGGCACGGGGCAGCCTTGCTCACCGCCTATTCCATCGGGCTCGCCGTTCCCTTCCTCCTCACAGCGCTGGCGCTCGACCGGTTCCTCGTCTGGTTCCAGCGATTCCGACCCTACATCGTCTGGGTCGAGCGCATCGCCGGGATCCTGCTGATCCTTCTTGGCCTGCTGCTGCTCACCGATCGCTTCACTCTCCTGGCGAGCTGGCTGCAGGGGCTGACGCCCGAGTTCCTGAAGAGCCGGCTATAGGACGCTCCTAAAGGACAATGCGCGTGTGCTTTAGCGTCGTGTCGGGGCCGGGCCGGGTTTCAAACTGGGAACCTTATGGGCCACTTTCCTATATTAGGGCCTGCGAAACTCACCGAGAGGGACGAAATGATCAGTCTCCAAAAGCACGGATGGCTTGTCGTGGTGCTGGCGGGCGCGGCGCTCGCCGCCTGCGTACAAGGTGAGCAGCAGAGCCGGTCGGCCGACTCCACGGCTCGCAACCTGACGCTCGCGCCGACTGAATCAACGGCAGCCCTGAAGGACGTGCCGGCCCCGGCGACCGAGGCCGCGAAGCCAGCGCCGGAGAAGAAGGCGCCCGTGAAGAAGCCGGTGGCGGCGAAACCGGCACCCCTGATGCTCGCGGCGGGAACCCGCGTTCCGGCCACGGCCAACGATACGATCTCCACGCGCACGGCGAAGGCGGGGGATTCGTTCACCGCGACCGTGAGCCAGGATGTAAAAGATGCAACCGGACGAGTGGTGATCCCGGCGGGCGCGACCGTGTCCGGGACGATCACGGCGGCCGAACCGGCGCCGAACCCGAACTCCACCGGCAGGATCGACTTGTCGGTCACCAACGTCACCGCGCACGGCAAGAGCTACTCGATCGATGCCTCCGTCGTGGCCATGGATACCGTCATGAAGGGCCGCGGCGTGACGAAGGCCGACGCCGCCAAGGTCGCCGGGGGAGCGGTGGCCGGGGCGATCGTGGGTAAGCTCCTCGGGAAGAACACGAAGGGAGCCGTGATTGGTGGCGCGGCCGGCGCCGCCGCCGGCGCGGCGGCCGCGCGCGCGTCGCGCGACATCGACGTGGTGATCCCCAAAGGGGCGGCGATCACCATCAAGCTGAACGCGCCACTGACGGTAAAAACGGCCTAGCTGTCTTCAGTAGCCTGCCGCGCCGCCGCCGCGCCGGGGATCGGCCACCCCGACCCAGCCGGCGGCGGCGCGCGCGATCGCGTTCACCTCGGTCTTGTAGTTCCACACGCCCACCGTGTGACCCATTGCCTCCAGCGAGTCGATCGTGGCCTGGAGAAAACCGTCGCGCTCCAGATGCAGCGTGTCCGGGACCGCTTGATGGTGCAACCGGGGCGCACCGATGGCGCTCGAGAGCGGCATCTCCTGATCGATCACGTCCGAAATGACCTGGTACACGGCTGTCGGGATGCGCGATCCGCCGGGCGAGCCCAAGACGAGTAGCAGCCCGCCGGTCGAATCCAGCACGATGGAGGGCGTCATGGCCGACAACATGCGCTTGCCCGGGGCGATGGCGTTCGCCTCCCCCTGCACCAGCCCGAACAGGTTCGGCTTGCCGGGCGCCGTCATGAAATCATCCATCTCGTCGTTCAACAGGAACCCCGCCCCCGTCACCGTCACCGCGCTGCCGAAATCGTTGTTCAGCGTCGTCGTGCAGGACACCGCGTTCCCGTCCGCATCCACGATGGAGTAGTGCGTCGTCTCCATGCCCTCCGAGTGCGCGCCTCCGGCCGCCGGCGAGGGCGTTGCCCGCTGGGGATCGATACCCGCTCGCAACGTGTCGGCGTGCGATTTGGAGAGCAGCCGCGCGAGCGGGATGTCCACGAAGTCCGGATCGCCGAGAAAGGCGTTGCGATCCACGTACGCGCGACGCATCGCCTCGGTCTGCAGGTGCATCAGCCGGGCGCTGCCAAACGGCGGGAGGGGCGCGTACCCCTCCATTACGTTGAGGATCTCCGCCAGCGTGACGCCGCCCCCCGAAGGCGGTGGCATCGTGTAGATCGTGTGGCCACGATAGGTGATCCCGATCGGGTCGCGCCACTTGGCCTGGTAGCGGGCGAGGTCGTCCCGCGTGATCAGACCGCCGCCCCGCGCCATCTCCTGCACGATCAGCTCGGCGATGCTGCCCTTATAGAAAACCTGGGGTCCGCTGTCGGCGATCAGCTGGAGCGTGCGGGCCAGCTCCGCTTGAACGAATGTCGAGCCCGGTTGTGGCGTTTCCCCATTCGAGAGAAACTGAGCGCGCGAGGCAGCGAACCGGGCGAGCCGCTCGGCCTCCCGGCCGATCTGGCGACTGCGCACGCCGTCCAGCGTATATCCCTCGTGGGCGAGACGCACGGCGGGCGCGACCAAGTCCTTCCACGGCAGGTGCCCGAGCTGGCGGTGCGCTTCGAACAGCCCCGCGACCGTCCCCGGCACACCGACCGAGAGGTGGCCCGTCAGGGACGATTGCCGCACGTTCCCCGCCGAATCAACGTACATGGAGCGCGTGGCGCCGGACGGCGCGGCCTCCCGAAAGTCGAGGGTGCGCACCACGCCGTCATGCGTTCGGACGACCATGAACCCGCCCCCGCCGATGTTGCCAGCGACCGGGTGCACCACCGCGAGCGCGAAGCCGACTGCCACGGCGGCGTCGACCGCATTGCCGCCCCGCCGCAGAATGTCCACGCCGACGTCGCTCGCGAGTGGATGCGAAGTGACCACCATGGCGTGCTCGCCGGTGACGGCTTTGACGCGCAGGCTAAGAGGCCAGGCGGGCGCGGTGCGCGCGTCCCGAGTTCCCGCCGCCGCCGCACTCGCGGGCGTGCCCTCGGTGGGCGCCGTGTCGACCGGCGTAAGTGGGACAAAGCCGACCGGAGGGACGGGGATCGTCTCGGGCGCCTTGATGCCGCCGCCGCACGCCGTCAACAACAACAGGCCGAGACCCACGGATCTGCGCATGCCGAATTGTGCACGTTGACCCGCGTTCGGGTCAACGTCTAAGCGTCACACTCGTTCCCACCAGCTTTGGCGGGTAACTTGCAACGACACGCTTGGTCAACGCTTGGGGGTGTCCCATGTCCATCCGCCCGCTTGCTCGACCCACGTTTGCTCTCCTCGCTCTCGCCTGCACGCTGTCCGTCGCTGGTCGCGCGCAGATCGAAGGTGACCTCGTGCCGTATGCAGGGCTGTATCTGCCGACGACGAGCGTGATGTACCAAGGGCCAAGACAGAAAGCGAGCCCCACGCTGGGCGTGCGCGCGACCTTGTGGCTTCTGCATTGGTGGGGGATCGAAGGAACCGTGAACTATGCCCCGAGCAGCCTGACCGGCCCTAAGCCGGTTTCGCCGAGCTCTGCCTACGTCATCGCTCGCAGTGCAAAGCTGCTCGTGCGTCTGAATAGTCCCGGTGCCAACACGGTGTTTCACCTGGGGGCTGGCCCAAGCCGCGTGCGCTATGGCGGGCCAGCGTACTGCGGCTGCAACGACGTGTACTTGCAAATGTCCGGCTCGACGTTTGACGGCTGGGTTGCGGCTGCTGGCGCGCTGTTCAATCCGAGTCGATTGATTTCGCTGCGACTCGATGCGGAAGACTACAGGTTCCGCGCGTACTTCGCGTGCCGCAGCGGTGGGAATTCTCCGGGCGTGTGCAATTATGGATTAGCCCGCACGTACAAGCGGCAGAACGATCTGGTGGTGTCGCTCGGCGCGGCGCTGAGGTTGGGTGGTCGAAGGAGCGAATCGAACTAACCACCGGCACCTCAAACGCGGCGCCCGGGTCCTGCCTAGCGTGCCCAGATCGTGATTCCGTTGCCCGAGTTCGGGTCAACGCCTAACTTGGGGCCACCCATACCCAACATGACCGGCTCCGACTACCGCGACCCGCGGCTCACCGAGCAGCGCAATCCCCGCACTGAGCGCATCGACGTGGCGTCGACGCTCGAAATTGTCGACCTCCTGAACGGGGAGGACGCGACGGTGGCCGGCGCGGTGCGTGCCGTGCGCGCCGAGCTGGCCCGGGCGATCGATCTCGTGGTGGACGCTTTCGGCCGGGGCGGGAGGCTCATCTACGTGGGCGCCGGCACCTCCGGGCGGCTGGGCGTGCTCGACGCGAGTGAATGCCCGCCGACCTTCGGCACGCCGCCGGAGATGGTCGTTGGGGTGATCGCCGGCGGCTACCCGGCGCTCGTGAAGAGCAGCGAGGGCGCCGAGGACGACGTGAACACCGGGATGGCCGCGATGGACCAGGCGCGCGTGACGCCCGCGGACTTCGTCCTCGGCATCGCAGCGAGCGGCACGACGCCGTTCGTCCGCGCGGCCCTGTCCCGCGCGCAGACCATCGGCGCGGCGACGGGGCTCGTCTCGTGCTCCGATCCCCCGCGGGTGCTGGTCGAGACGTGCGACGTCCTCGTGCTCCCGAAGGTCGGGCCCGAAGCCTTGACGGGGTCGACCCGCATGAAGGCCGGTACCGCCACGAAGCTCGTCCTCAACACGCTCTCCACCGGCGCGATGATCCGGCTCGGCCGCGCGTATGGCAACCTCATGGTGGACCTGATGGCGCTCTCCGACAAGCTGCGGGACCGCGGGGAGCGGATCGTGATGGAATGCTGCAACGTGGACCGCGCGGCGGCGCGCGGTGCGATCGAAGCGGCCGGCGGGAGTGTGAAGCTGGCGATCGTGATGGCGCGTCGCGGGGTGCGGAAGGCGGAGGCGGAGCGCCTCCTGGCGGAGGCCGGCGGGTTCGTGCGCAAGGCGGCGGGCGACCCGCCGCCGGTCTCGCCGTCGTGACCGCGGCCCTCGCGGTCGGTTTGATGTCGGGCACGTCGCTCGACGGCGTGTCCACGGCGCTGGTGCGGCTCAAAGACGATCCCCTCGACGCGCAGCTCGTCGCGTTCCGCCAGGATCCCTACACGACGCCGGAGCGGGGGCAGATCATCGACGCGATCGCCCGTGGCGGCTCGAAAGACTTGGCTCTGCTGCACGTTGCCCTGGGCGAGCGCTTCGCGGGAGCGGTGCTGCAGCTGCTGGCCCAGGCGAAGGTCGCGCCCCGGGACTTGTCCTTCATCGCGTCGCATGGACAGACCATCTGGCACGAGCCGGGCCGCGCCACGCTGCAGCTGGGCGATCCCGCGGTGATCGCCGAGCGCGTGGGCGTCCGGGTGGTGAGCGACTTCCGTTCCCGCGACGTGGCGGCCGGGGGCCAGGGGGCGCCCCTCGTGCCTTTGGCCGACGTCGTGCTGTTCGGTCACCCGGAGTGCGGGCGTCTGCTGCTGAACATCGGCGGCATCGCGAACGTCACTTTCGCACCGCGCCGCGGAGTGACCGGCGGCGCCCTCGCGTTCGACACGGGCCCCGGCGTTGGGGTGGTGGACGCGGTGACCCGGCGCATCGACCCCGCGGCGCGGTTTGACGCCGGCGGCGAGCGGGCACGGCGCGGCAAGCCGTCCCCCAAAGTGCTCGAGGCCCTGCTCGCGGACCCCTACTTCGCCGCGCCGCCGCCCAAGAGCACGGGGCGCGAACGGTTCGGCCCGGACTACGCCGCGCGGCTCCTGGACGACGTGAAGCGGGCGGGGGGCTCCGACAACGACGCGGTGGCGACGGCGACGGCGCTGACCGTGGAGACCATCGCCCGCGGGGTCGAGCGCTGGACGCCCGCGCGGCCCTCCGACGAGCTGGTGATCTCGGGCGGCGGCGCGCGCAATCCACGACTGGTCGAGCTCCTCACGACCCGCGTGGCCCCGCGACCCGTGGTGCCGTTCGAGGGCCTGTTTTTCGACGGCGAAGCCAAGGAGGCTCTGGTGTTCGCCTTCCTCGGTTTTCTCACGCTGCTCGGGGCGCCGGGCAACCTGCCGGCCGCCACCGGCGCTCGGGGCCCGCGCGTGCTCGGCCACATCACTCCGGCGTGACCGGGTCGCTCGCTCGTCTCGTGTTTCCCGCGCTGCGCTGGCGGCGTGAGAGCTTCGGACACGAGCGGCCCAAGATCGACGCCGCCCTCGCCGCGGGGGTCGGTGGTTTCATCGTCTTCGGCGGGACACGCGAGGCCGTCCTGACGCTCACGCGGGAGTTGCGGGCGCAGGCCGGTCGCCCGCTGCTCGTCGGCGCGGACTTAGAGCGCGGCCCGGCGCAGCAGGTCCAGGGGCTCACGGAGCTGCCGCCGCCCGCGGCGCTGGGCTGGCTCGACGACCTGGAAGCCACCGGCGCGTGCGGGATGATCACCGCCACCGAAGCGCGCTCGGTGGGGATCAACTGGGCGTTCGCTCCTGTGTGCGACCTCGATCTCGAGCCCAAGAACCCGATCGTGCAGACGCGCGCCTTCGGGGCCGACCCGGTACGAGTGGGCGAGCAGGCGGCCGTGTGGATCCGCGGTCTCCAGGACCACGGCGTTCTGGGGTGCGCCAAGCACTATCCCGGGCACGGGCGTACCACCCAGGACTCACACGCGACCCTGCCGCGCGTGCGCGCCGCCGGCACCGACCTGCAGCAGGTGGATGTCGCTCCGTTCGAATACGCCATCCGCGCCGGGGTGGGCAGTATGATGAGCGCGTTCGTGGCCTACCCGGACTGGGATCCCACCGGGCGAGCGGCGAGCTTCTCGCCCGCCATTCTGGGCTACCTGCGGGACACGCTCAACTTCGGGGGTCTCGTGGTGACCGATGCGCTCATCATGGCCGGGGCGAGTGCCGCACAGCCGGTGCCGGCGGCCACTGTAGGCGCGGTCGCCGCCGGGTGCGACGCGCTGCTCTACCCGGAGAACTTCACGAGCGTGGTCGCTGCGCTGGACCGCGCCGTCGGCGCCCGGATCCCGACGGCCCGCGCGGACGAGGCCCTCGCGCATTACGACGGCGCGCTCGCCGCGTGGGCGGAGCTGCCGGACCAGGGGGAGCCAGGCCTCGCGGACCACGCGGCCTTCGCGGATGGGCTGGCCGACCGTGCGGCGCATCTGGTGCGCGGTGACGCGCCGATGATCCACGCGCCCCTCGCCGTGTCGATCGTCGATGACGACGTGGGTGGCCCGTACACGGTCGGACCGCGAGACCTGTTCCACGCGACATTGCGCGATGCGGGGATCTCTGTCGTGCAACGTGCAACCGGAAACGTGCAACGCATTGTCTTAGCGTATGCCGAGCCGCGGTCGTGGAAAGGGCGGGCCGATCTCGGCGCGCGCTCCCGCGCGGCCCTGCGGCGTCTCGTGCCGGGGGCGGCCCTCGTCGTGCTGTTCGGGCACCCGCGACTTGCGTCGCAGATCCCCGGCAGGGCGCCCATCCTCCTGTGCTGGCACGGGCAACCTTTGATGCAAAGAGCCGCTGCAAGGTGGGTCATGGCCAACATGCGGTGAACGGCCCGTGAAAGGCCGGTGAAAGGCCCGGGAAGGGTGAGAAGCCGTACCCTTCCCCGGCTTCTTACCGGTACCTCACGGGCCGTCTACCGGTTGTTCAGTGTCGAGAGATACGCCACGATTTGCGTCGCAGGAACCGCGTAGATGATCTTGCCCTGGGATTCGCGGTTGCCGCCATACAACACCGCCGCGACGCGGCCAGTGCGATCAAAGATCGGGCTCCCCGACGACCCCGGTGCGCCGAATCCGTCGACCTGGACCACGTTGGCGAGCGCCTTGCTGACCGTGCCGACGGTGAGCGTGGGGTCGGCGATCACGCCGTTCTCCCCGATGCGCTCCATCGGGAGATCCTCACCCAGAGGGTAGCCGATGATGGCCACCGGGTCGCCGCGCGCGAGCGCTCGCGCCTCGCCCGCGAAGCCGGCGACGCGCGGTGTGCCCCCGCGGATCTCCACCTTCACCACGGCAACGTCCGCGGAGTCCGCGACGCCCACCAGGCGGCCGGCGAACCATTGGCGGCTCCCCGAGAACTTGATCGCGATACGCCGGGGCTGCCGGTTGCCGTCATCGCCCACCAGGACGTGCCGGTTGGTGACCAGGGTGCCTTGCGAGTCGGCGGCGAACGCCGTGCCGCTGAAGATCTCGCTGTCCGAGAACTGAACGACGAGCAGGGCGACCGCGTCCTGATTCTTGAGCGAGATGGCGCGGTAGTCCATCGCGACCGCGCCCGCGAGGCCGCGCTGCCGTATCTCCGCGGCGTCGAGCGCCGCGCGAAGCCGGGCGACGGCCCCGGCGTCGCGACTCGAGCCCGCGGTTGCAAGCTCGGCCCGCAGCCGCCCGACTTCGGTCTGCGATTGCCGCAGGGCGTCCCGCACGCTCGCCAGCTCGGTTTGGAGTCGCGTGAGGAGCCGTTGCCCCTCCGCCTCCAGGCTGTCCGCCCGCGCCTGGAGCCGGGCGACCTCGCGCGCGTCGCGGGCACTCTGCCACTGCAGCAACCCGAATCCTGCGAGCACCAGGACGAGCAACCCGATCAGCACTTTGGTCCTGCGGTGCAGGTGCGCCAGCTCGGCGGCGATGCGCACCGCGGTGCTCGAGCGCCGGGCAGGCGCCGCCATCGCCGCGTACTGCTCGCGGGGGGAGGACATCCGCTCCGCGGACGCTCGCGCCGCGTCCGGCACGGTGTCGACCGCCGCCTCGCCCGGCAGGATGTGGAACTCCACCGCGGGCCCGTTCCGCCCGAGACCGATCACGTCGCCGTCCGCCAGCACGACGTCGCCGGAGATGCGCGCGCCGTTGACGAACGTGCCGTTCGTGCTGCCCAGGTCTCGCAGCACGAAGCTCGCGCCGTGGCGCACGATCCCGGCGTGGCGGGAGGACACGTCGAGGTCGCCTTCGGCATCGCAGCGGACGTCGGACAGCGGGTGTCGGCCGAGGCCGATGTACGCCTTGCGGAAGGTCTCCACCTGCCCGACGCGCGCGCCGGAGAGGAACTTGAACTGGGCGCTCACGGGGTCCGGTTGACCAGGTAGAGCGCCAGGGCGGCGGCCGCGATGACGAGCAACACGATCACGCGTCGGCGGTTCCGCGCCGCGGGCTCGGGCGCGGGGCTCCCGCGGTAGACCGGGACCGGCTCCGTGCTGGTCTCGGTGTCGATGAGTGGATACACCTGGTGGCCGATCTCTCCGTTCGGCTCGGGCGGGCGCAGCCCCTCGCCGTCGAAGCGTGCCAGCACGACGGTGATGTTGTCCGGCCCGCCCCGCTCGTTGGCGAGCGCGATCAGCTTGTCGCACGCCGCCAGCAGGTCCCGCTCTCGGGTCGCGACGGTGGCGATCTCTTCCTTTTTTACCGTGCCCGTCAGTCCGTCTGAGCACAACACCAAGATGTCCCCCTTGCGGACTTCCTGGTGCGTGAGATCGACCTTGACGCGAGCGTCGGGCCCCAGCGCCTGGAGAATGATATTGCGTCGCTCGCTCCGGGCCGCTTCCTCCTCGGTCAGCTCGCCCGCTTCGACCAGGCGCTGCATCAGCGACTGGTCCCTGGTGAGCTGCACCGCCTGCCCGTTGCGGATCAGGTAGGCGCGGCTGTCGCCGACCTGCGACAGGAAGAAGTGATCGGCCAGCACGCCCACGGCGGTAGTCGTGGTTCCCATCCCGCGGACTTCGGGGTGCGCCGCCGCATACGCGTGTATTTGCTCGTTCGCGACCTCCACGGCTTCCTTCAGACGGTAGGCGAACCGCTGGGCCGTTACTTCCCGCTCGGTCCCCCACGCCCGCACCATCTGCTGGTAGATCGTCTCGGTCGCCATTTGGCTCGCGAGCTCGCCGGCGGCCGCGCCGCCCATGCCGTCGGCGACGACGAACAGCGAGCCCCGCTCACCGATTTGGTGGACGCGCACCGCAGGTTGGAGCGACGCCTCCCGGCGCGACAGATCCGCGACCAGGAACCGGTCTTCGTTGTGGTCGCGCGTCCGGCCCAGGTCGGTCTTCGCGAAGACCTCGACCTTGATCGGCTTGGCAGACGAGCGTCCGAACATGTTCAGCGCCGACACTGAGCGAAGAGGTCGCGATACCGCGGTTGCGAGCTATCGAGATTCATGGCTTTCCGTATCCACTCGCAGCCCGCCGCGCGGTCATTCTGCGGGGGCTGGGTGGTGGCGAGGCCGACGACGTACGCCGCGTACGCCTTGACCTCAGGGGCGATGTCGTGGAGGTCGAAGATATGCTTCGCGGAGTCTCGTACCATCGCCTGATTCAGGGGCGACAGCTTTAGCAACAAATCGTCCAGCAGGTCCCGTGCCCGGGTTACATCGATGCGCGTCCCGGTGGCGGGTGCGCGCGAGCGCTCGACCGGGCCGCGTCGCGGCGGCACCACAGCCCCCCCGGTGGCCGTGTCCACCGGCGCCGGGCCGGGCGCGATCTGTCGCGCCGTGTCGGCAGGCGGCACGCCACCGGTCTGCTTGACGGGGAGGCCGATGGTGACCACCGCGCCGGCGGCGCCCAGCACGACGATCACGCCGACGACGATCGGCACGCGTGAGCGCTTCCTGGCGCGCACGGGCTCGATCAGCTCCGTCTCGTCGTCGCCGTCGGTCAGCGTAGCGGGCAGGGCCGCGCCCCCTGCTGCCCCGGACAGGCCGGCTACCGCGGCGAGGTCATGGGCCAACTTGGCGGCGGATTGATAGCGGTCGACCGGGCTCCGCGCCAACGCGGTGTCGAGTACTTGCTGGAGCCCCGCAGGAAAGTGCAGATCGGGCCGCACCTCGATCAGCTCCGCCGGCTCGTCGGTGAGGCGCTTGATCATCGCCTCCTGCACGGAATCGGCGGCGAAGGGTAAGGTCCCGGTCAGCATGTTGAAGAGCACCAGGCCCAGCGAGTAGACGTCGCTCCGGCCATCCAGCTTGTCGCCCGACAGCTGCTCGGGGCTCATGAACTCGGGCGTGCCGACCACCAGGCCGGTCCTCGTGACCTTCTGGCCGCCCCCCTCGCCGCCCACGGCCTTGGCAAGGCCGAAATCGACGACCTTCACCGCGTCCGCCCCGTCGCGACTGCGCGTGAGCATGATATTGTCGGGCTTCAGGTCGCGGTGCACGATGCCGAGGTCATGGGCCGCCTGGAGCGCGGCCGCCACTTGGGTGGCGATGTCGGCGGCCCGGGCAAGGGACAGCGCTCCCTCGCGTCTGACCAGCTCCGTGAGCGGCTCGCCCTCGATGAACTCCATCGCCAGGTAGATGAGCCCTTCGGGCGTCTCACCGAAGTCGTAGATGGCGCAGACGTGAGCGTCCGAGATGCGGCTGGCATTCGACGCCTCGCGATTGAAGCGGGCCACCGCTTCGGGATCGTGCACCATGGAAGGGTTCATCACCTTGATGGCACTACGGCGCCCCATCTTCACGTGCTCGGCGAGGTACACCTGGCCCATGCCGCCCTCGCCCAGTTTCTTCATTATGTGATAGCGGTCGGCCAGCACTTGGCCCACGAGATCGTGCGTCGGTCCCGACGAGCGCAGCGTCTGCCCATCGTTCGGGCAGAATCGCACGTCATCGCGGTACTCGGTCGTACAGACGGGGCAGATCTTCACGTCGCGATCTCGATCTGCAGCAGCTTGTCGCCCACCAGGATCCGCGACTGATCGCGCAGCACCATGTCGCCGCGCGCCGCGAGCGCGATCCCGTTGCGGCTGTTGGCGTCCACCACCACGAAGTCCGCGTCTTCGGAGCGCACCAGGGCATGGCGCGCGCTCATCGACGGATCGTAGGGGAATACCCATTCACCTTGCTCGCGGCCGATGGTGACGTCGCGGCCGGGGGAGAGCTGGATCACGTCACGTACGCTGCCGTCGGAGCGCAGCTGGGTGAGGCTCGCGATGTCGGCGCTCGGGATGAGGCTGCCCATCCGCTTCGTGGCGTCGGCGTCGGGGGGGTGCGGCCCCGGATACCCCAGGCGCCGAAACCGGATCACCTGAGACCCGATCAGCAGCAGGTCGCCGTCGAGCAGACGGTACGGCTCCTCGAGAAACACCCATGTGCCGTTGCGGCTGCCCAGGTCGCGCACGACGAGGGCGTTCTGCTCCCACGACAGTTTCGCGTGCAACGGCGAGAGGAACACGTCTTCGGGGAAACGGACATCGCCGTCCAGACGGCCGATGGTCGTGTCGGGTGTCTTGCGCTCGAAGCGCTGCACTGGCTTGCCCAGATCGTCGAGCAGCACCAGGACGATCGCCGCTCCGGCCCGCGAGGGCCCGGGACCGACGCGACGCGCAGCCTGGAGATCGACCAGCGGCGCCCCGCACGTCGCACAAAACTTGATCCCCGGATCCACGGGCGAGGCGCAGCGCGGGCAGTTCGGTCCGGAACCGGGAGCCGTGAGCCGGCGGCCGCAGTGCGGGCAGAACGGCTGCAGCCCCCTGGCCCGACCGCCGCAGAAGGGGCAGGAGATCGATTCACCCTGCTCGCGGGTGACCGCCGTGCGCGCGACGACGCGCGTGCCAGACAGGGACGTGCCCCCCGCCGCTGACTTCCCCCCACTCCCCCCCCCACCGCCTGGTGATGCCTCGGCGGTCTTGCGTCCGGTGAATTTGCCCAAGGGTTTGCCGCAGTCCATGCAGAACTGCGCGCCGGGGTCGTTCGCCCGGCCGCAATACGGGCAGGCGGTCACTGGCGGAAGTGCTCCACTGGGCGCAGAAGTTATGGTCTGCCAATCTATTCGGCAAATTGACGGGCTGAAAGGGCCGATGCTACCTTGCGCGTCCTGTGAGACCCTTCGGCGTGTTCCTCGTGAGCGTCGTGACCGGATGCGCCGTCGCGCGCACCGGTACCGCGCCCGTCGCCGGAGGCGCGGCGCCGTCACCCGCCGCGCCGGGGCGCGACTCGTTCCATATCACGGTGGTCTATCCCGCCGTCACCGATATCATCCAGTCCCACGACTCGCTCTTCCTGTTGGGCTCCGTGCGAGGTGGGGGTGGCGGACCGGTGCACCTGGGCATCAACGGGCAGTCGGTGCCCGTGCTTCCGAACGGCGCGTGGATCGCCTGGTTGCCGCTGCCCGACGACACCGTCGCGCACTTCCTGATTGCGGCAACCGGAGGGGGGCCCGACTCCAGTCGCTTCGTGTACACCGCCCGCATCGCGCCGCAGTTCCGCCCGCCGCCGGGACGCACCGTGTGGATCGACACGACCAGCTTCACGCCGGCGGGGACGCTCGCCCTGCCGCGCGAGGAGGGGATTCCTCTGACCGTGCAGGCCACGCCCGGCGCGACGGTACGCCTGCGGCTGCCGTGGGGCTCGAGCGTGCCGCTGGTCCCCGACGCGCTGGCACCCGAGCTCCCCGCGGCCGTCCGCGCCTTCGTCATCGACAGCGAGCCGCGCCGACGTGTGCCCGTTGCGGGACGCTACGTGGGCTGGCTGCCGGCGGCGGCGCTGTGTGTGGACGGCCGGACGGCATGTGCCACGCTCGTGGTCACCGTGGGCGCCGACACGGCCCTGGCGCGCTGGCCGCTCGACGTGAGTCTGGTGGACAGGACTTTCCCGACGGTCGTCGTCCTGGACGACGATACCGCTCACACCGGCACCACCGACAGCCTTACGCCGGGGCGTGCCGTCCCTCACGGGACCTACAACTGGTTTTTTCCGACCGGGACGGTGGCGGTCGAGTCGGCCCGCTGGAACGATCAAGTACGGCTCCAGCTTTCGCGTGCCACGGTTGCGTGGGTAAGCGAGGCCGACGTGGTACGGCTGCCGCCGGGCACGCCGCCGCCCGGTGGCGTCGTGAGCTCGGTGCGGCTCACCTCCGGGCCGAGGTCGGTGACGCTGCGGGTGCCACTGCCGGCGCGACTCCCCTACCAGATCACGGAGCGGGAGCGGAGCCTCACCGTGCGCCTGTACGGTGGCGCATCCGACATCAACTGGATGCAGTACGGCGAGGGCGGCGGGGCAGCCGGGACCGACCCGCTGGTCACGCGAATGAGCTACGCGCAGCCGGCGGCGGACGAGGTGACGATCTCGCTCGAGCTGGCGCGGCGCGTGTGGGGGTACCGCGCGCGCTTCGACGGTCGCGACCTGCTGCTCGAGGTGCGGCGTCCTCCCGTCATCGATCGCGAGCACCCGCTCCGCGGCCGGACCGTGGTGCTCGACCCCGGTCACCCACCGCTCGGCGCCAAGGGGCCGACGGGATTGTGGGAGCCGGTGGCGACGCTGGCCGTGGCGCTCAAGGCGAAAACGCTGCTCGAGCGGGCCGGCGCGGTCGTGTTCCTCACGCGCACCGACTCGATGCCGATCGAGCTGTACCCCCGCACCCATTTCGCCGAGCTGCACGACGCCGACGTCCTCGTGTCCATCCACGCCAATGCGTTGCCGGACGGCGTGAACCCGTTCACCAACTCGGGCACGAGCGTGTACTACTTCCAGCCGCGGAGCACCCGTCTGGCTCGCGAGCTGGACCGCGCGCTCGTGACGGAGTTCCGCGTGCGCGACCTCGGGATCGGCCGGGGCGACTACGCGCTGGTACGGCCTACCTGGATGCCCGCGGCGCTCACCGAAGGGCTGTTCATCATGCTGCCCGAGCAGGAGGCGGTGCTCGGCAGCGAGGACGGACAGTGGCGGTATGCGCGGGGGGTAGTGCGAGGGATTGAGAACTTTCTGCGAGACCGAGCGCTGGAGCCGTGAGAACGCGGAACGCGGAAGTCGGAACGCGGAGCGGCCGGGGAGGGTCGGCGCCCTACCTCGACCTTTCACTTACGTTCCGCGTTCCGCGTTCCGCATTCCGCATTCTGTTTCTGCTCCTGCTCGCCAGCCGCGCCGAGGCTCAAGTCGATCCCTCAGGCACCTGGCGCACCCTGCACACACCCCATTTCCGCATCCACTTCCGGCCCGCCTACCGCGACGCCGCCCTCGTAGAGGCGCGTGAGGCGGAGCGGTCCTATGGGTTGCTCGCCACGGAGCTGCACCCGCCCCGCGGCGTAGTGGACATCACCCTGGCGGACGACATCGACGCCGCCAACGGTCTCACCACCGTCGCGCCCACCAACCGGATCACCATCTTCGCCGCGCCGCCCGCGGGTGACCACGGGCTCTTGTTCTTCGACAGCTGGCTCCGGCTCGTGACCACGCACGAGCTGGCCCACGTGTTTCACCTCGACCGCTCGCGCGGGCTGTGGGACGGGCTGCAGCGTGTGTTCGGGCGCGCCCCGGGCCTGTTCCCGAACGAGTATCAGCCGAGCTGGGTGACCGAAGGGCTCGCGACGTACTACGAGTCGAAGTTCACGAACGCGGGACGGGTGCGGGGGAGCTTCCATACGCAGGTGCTCGGAGCGGATCGTGCGGCGGGTGCCTCGAGGTCGCCGTGGAACGCGACGCTATTCACCCGGTGGGCGGATGGATTGGTCCCGTACGCGTATGGCAGCCGCTTCCTTCATTATCTCGCCGGCGCCGTGGGCGACTCGGTGGTGCCCCGGTTCGCGGAGGCCACGTCGGCCCAGCTCATTCCGTTCCGCGTCGGGCGCCAGGTTGCGCGCGTAGCGCCCGGACGCACACTCGCCCGCGAATGGCCGCGGGGGACCGCGCCCGACCTGGCCGGGGCGAGCGCGGCGCCGCCCGCAGCGCGCGTGCTCGACAGCCTGCTCCGCACGGAGCCGGTGCCGCGCGTGTCGCCGGATGGACGGCGAGTGGCGTACGTGCGGGACGACGGGAAGGGGACGAGCATGCTGCGCGTGCTCGACGCCGCAACGGGACGCCCGCTCGCCGCCCACCGCGTCAATGGGGGCGTGGATTACGACTGGCTGGGCGATACCCTCGTGGTCACGCAGCTCGACTTCACGAGCCCCTGGCGGATCCGGAGCGACCTCTACCGCTGGGTACCGGGACGGGCGTGGCGGCGCATGACGCACGGCGCTCGTCTGGTCGCGCCCGGAGCGGGCGGCGGACAGCTGGCTGCGATTGTGCTCGGCCCCGCTTCGGGCCGCCCGACGGTGCCCGCGCCCGCTGTGCCACGCCGCGCAGTGTGGGAGGATGTGACGCCGTCGCCCGATGGACGCTGGGTGGCTGGCAGTCGGAACGTGGACGGTCATTGGGCCCTGGTGCGCTGGCCGGTGGATTCGCCCGATAAAGCCGCGGTGCTGCTCGAGACCGGTGGCAGCATCGCCGTGCTCGAGACCGGTGGCAGCATCGCCGATGTGGTGTGGACGTCCGGTGGGGAGCTCTGGTTCGTCGCCGACCCCACCGGGGTTCCGCAAGCGTACCGCTGGCGCGATTCGGGGGGGGCCGGGGGGGGCGGGGGGGGCGGCGCGCAGCCGCTCACGAACGAGCCGCTCGGCGCCCGCGCCCCGGCGCCGCTCGCCGACGGCACGCTCCTGTACGCCGCACTCCGGGCCCGCGGCTGGGAGCTGCGCCGCGTGTCCGCGCTCGAAGGCGCCGCGCCGGTCACGTTCGCGAAGCCGCTGCCATTCGACTCGGCGCCGGCCGTGCCGATCTCCGAGACCGGCTACACCATGTGGCCATCGCTGCGCCCACACTTCTGGATCCCGGTGTTCGACGACGCGGGACCGACGGGGCGGTTCGGCGGCCCTCTTACGGCGGGCACGGACGCCCTGGGCCGCTTCGCGTACGCCGCGGACCTGCTCGTCTCCCCGCAGCCGTTTCGCGCCTCGGGCGACTTCGCGCTGATTTCCTCCGTGTTGGGCAACCCGACGCTCGACTTTTCGGCCTGGACGTCATGGGCGGACCTGGGATCGCCGCCGAGCGCGCCGAATGTCACGCTCTCGGAGCTCGACCGCTATGCGGCGCTCGGCGCGTCGTTCGTGACGCGCCGCTGGCGCAGTCTGGCGAGCGTGCGCCTCGCGGCGGAGCTCGAGCGCTTCGACTACGTCACGATCCCCGACACCGCCCTCGCCGCCGTCTGCCCGGGGTGTGACGCACAAAGTCTCGTCGGCGGCTCGGTGACGCTCACGCTGACGCGGTTGGTGAACGGCGCACTTTCGATCTCACCCGAGGACGGGTTTGCGTGGTCCGCGACTTACCGACGGCGGGAGGAGCCGGGTACCAGTCGCTGGTCGAATGAGCTGCGCTCCCGGTTGGCGCTCTACGCCCGCGTACCCGGTCTGGGCGGCTTCGCCCACCACGTGCTGGCGCTGCGGCTCCTCGTCGGCGGCACCAACGGTCCGCTCGGCACGCTGTTTCGCGTAGGCGGCGTGGCGCCACAGGGCGTGAATGTCTTCTTCGCGCCGACGCTGAGCGCGACGCGCGCGTTTCCCCTTCGCGGGTATGCGTCGGGCGAGCTGCGCGGCGAGCGCGCGGCGGCGGGCAGCGTCGAGTACCGGTTGCCGCTCGCGCTCGTGGGCCGTGCCGTCGGGCATCTCCCCGTCGGCATCGACAGGGTGTGGCTCAACCTGTTCGCCGAGGCCGGTGACGCGTGGGCGCCCGGCACGTCGCCGCGCCTCACCCGACTTCGCTCCACCGGACTCGAGCTCGCGGGCCGGGTGACGCTGAGCTACGACTTTCCTCTATCGGTGCGTCTCGGTGTCGCGCAGCCGCTCGCGGCGCCGCCGTCCGGCGCCGCGCGCCGGCCGCAAGTGTACGCTGCACTCGCCTCCGACTTCTGAGCACGCGGGGCACTGTCGCGAGTTGACACTTCGTCCGACAAATCCCTAAGTTTCCGCGACCCTTCGGAGATTTGATGTACTGCTCCCGCTGCGGCACCCAGAACGACGACGCCAGCAAATTCTGCCGCTCCTGCGGACTGGATCTGTCGCACACGACTCCAGTCGCCGCCGTGCGCGACCAGCAGATCGACGTTACCGAGCTGGATCTGGTGCGCGAGCAGCTGAAGGACGAGTACGAAATCCTTGAAGAGCTGGGCCGCGGCGGGATGGCCATCGTCTTCAAGGCGCGCGAGAAGCAGCTGGAGCGCGACGTAGCGATCAAGGTCCTGCCGTTCTCCCTGGCGTTCGACAAGGAGTTCGTCGAGCGGTTCCAGCGCGAAGCCCGCACGTCCGCCAAGCTCGAGCACCCCAGCATCATTCCGATCTATCGCGTCGGCAAGTCCGGCCGGGTGATCTATTTCGTCATGAAGTTTCTGCGCGGCAAGCCGCTCTCGTCCGTGCTGGCCGCGCGCAGTACGCTCCCCCCGGCCGAGATCCGGCAGATCCTGGTACAGGTGGCGCGCGCCCTCGCGTACGCGCACAAGAGCGGCATCGTGCATCGCGACATCAAGCCCGACAACATCATGTTCGACGAGCACGGGCTGGCGGTGGTCACCGACTTCGGGATCGCGAAGGCGGCCTCGGGCGGCAAGCTGACGGGCACCGGCATGTCCATCGGCACGCCGCATTACATGAGCCCGGAGCAGGCCCGCGCCCAGGCGCTCGACGGCCGCTCCGACATCTATTCACTCGGCGTCGTCGCGTATCAGAGCCTCATCGGCCGTGTGCCATTCGACGGGGAGGACTCGTTCTCGATCGGCTACAAGCACATCATGGAGGAGATCCCCACCCCACCGCTCGAGACCTACGATCAACGCACCACGTTCGAGATCGTCAAAAAGATGATGGCGAAGTCCCCCGACGAACGGTTTCAGAGCGCGGACGATCTGGTGCAGGCGCTGGAGGCGGGCGGCGGTTTCGCCGCTGTCGGGCTCGCGACCGCCGCCACGAAAGCCATCCCCTCGCTCGCGGGCGTCCGGATGGCCTCCGCCCCCACCACACCCCTGCCGCGGGTGTCCGGCATGCCCGGGGCCGAGGAGCATCACAAGCGCTCGGTCGCCGCGGGGATCGCCCTGTGGGTGGTGGTCGTGGCGATCGGCCTGGGCGCCCCTGCACTATATGCCTACAAGAAGGGACTGCTGTTCTTCGCGCACGCCGCGCCGGGGGACTCCACGTCGGCCGTTGCGGGGGACACCCTCGCCCAGCGTTTGCTGTCCGACACGGGCGCGTCGCCGACGTCCGACACTCACCCGGGGGGGAACCCGCCGGACACAGCCCACGCGCGCCCCGTTCCACCCGGCACGCCCGGGCGCCTCACGCTCCAAGGGCTGCCTGCGGGCGCCCGCGTTACGCTCAACGGGATGCCGTTCCGGGGCTCACAGCAAGACGTGCCTCCCGGTACGTACACCCTCGCCGTACGCGCCGGCGGGTTCGCCCCCTACGACCGACTGGTGGTCGTCCTTCCCGGAGCACCATCCACCGTGAGGCTGGAGCTGCAGCCCCTCGCGGTTTCGCGCGAGGACGGCAAAACCGGTCCCTGCGATCAATACGGCCCCGCGTACAATCAAGACCACCTGTGCTTCGACACGCGACCGGTGCCGCTGTCTCCCACGCGGATCCCGGTGCCCGCGGACGCGACCATCTTCCCCCGCCAGGCCATCCTGCTCATCCTGGTGTCGCGGGAGGGCACGACCCTCGAGGCGCGCGTCTTCGGACCCTCGAACCTGGACACCTTCAACAACGAAGCTTTGGACATGGCCAAGAACCTGCGCTGGAACCCCGCCCAGAAGAACGGCGAGCCGGTGGATGCGTGGGTGCAGTGGCCATTCCAGCCCGTGAGGCAGTAAACATCGACATTCATCCGACGGCGTTTATCGCTCCCGGTGCAGTCGTTCTGGGGGACGTGACGCTGGGCGCCCACGCGAGCGTGTGGTACAACGCGGTGCTGCGCGGCGACATGGCCGCGATCGTGGTGGGTGAGAACACCAATCTCCAGGACGGCACGATCGTGCACGTGGATGAACGGCTGCCCGCGCGAATCGGCGCGCGGGTCGGCGTGGGGCACCGCGCCATTCTGCACGGCTGCACCGTCGAGGACGACTGCCTGATCGGCATGGGCAGCGTGTTGCTCAACGGTGTCCACATCGGGACGGGCAGCGTGGTCGCCGCGGGTGCGGTCGTGCCCGAAGGCGCCCGCATCCCCCCGGGCTCGCTGGTGGTCGGGGTGCCGGCACGGGTGACCCGCCCGGTGGACGACGCCCTGCGGGAGCGCATCCGCGACACCTGGGAGCACTATGTGGCGGAGGCGAAGCGACACCGCGCCGGGACGTTCCCGATTGCTGGAACAAGTTTGTGATGTGAATTGTTGGATGTGCCGTGGGGTGGCGCTCTCTCGAGGTGTTGCCCGGGCGCGCGCATCGGTCTACCTTGCCCCTCCGCGCCTTTTTGGTCTGCGCGCAGTAAATTCACACATACCACACGTTTGGTGAGCAAGCTCACCTCCGCGAGGGACGAGCCCGCATGACTGCTTCCGGTCGCACCGGCACACTCGATCTGAGCCCCAACGCCGTCACCGTGCTCGAGCGCCGCTACCTGGTCAAGGACGACCAGGGGAAGCCTGCCGAGCGGGCCGAGGACCTGTTTTGGCGAGTCGCGCGCACCATCGCCGAGCCGGATCGACGCTACGGGGCCTCCGACAAGGCCGTGGAGGGCCTGGCGGAGACGTTCTTCGAGCTCATGGCCACGCGGATCTGGATGCCGAATTCGCCCACGCTCATGAACGCCGGGCGGCCCCTCGGTCAGCTGTCGGCGTGCTTCGTGCTCCCGGTGGAAGACGCGCTCTCGAACGGCCAGAGCGGCATCTACGACACGCTGCGGGCCATGGCGTTGGTGCACCAATCGGGTGGGGGAACCGGGTTCTCGTTCTCCCGCCTGCGTCCCAAGAACGATGTGGTGCGCTCCACCATGGGCGTGGCTTCTGGTCCGGTGTCGTTCATGAAGTTGTACGATGCGTCGACCGACGTGGTGAAGCAGGGCGGGACGCGCCGCGGCGCCAACATGGGCATCCTGCGGGTCGACCACCCGGACATCCTGGAGTTCATCGCCTGCAAGGACGACCTGACCCAGGTGACGAACTTCAACATCTCGGTGGCGGTGACGGATGCCTTCATGCGGGCGGTGGAGGAGGGGACGAGCTACGACCTGATCCACCCGCGCACCGGAGCCGCCGTCGGCCAGCTCGACGCCCGCGAGGTGTTCCGGAAGGTGGTGCACGGCGCCTGGAAGACGGGGGAGCCGGGGGTCTACTTCATCGATCGGGCGAACTACTACAACCCCGTGCCGCAGCTCGGCAGCTACGAGGCGACGAATCCCTGCGGGGAGCAGCCGTTGCTTCCGTACGATGTCTGCAACCTCGGCTCGATCAACGTCGGACTGTTCGTCAAGGACGGCGACGTCGATTGGGATCGCCTGCGGACGGCGGTTCACCTGTGCACGCATTTCCTCGATAACGTGATCGACGCGAACAAGTACCCGCTGACCGATATCGATGACCTCGCGAAGCGCATCCGGCGCATCGGCCTCGGCGTCATGGGCTGGGCGGACCTGCTCGTGCGCCTCGGCATCGCCTACGACTCGGATGAGGGTGTGGCGCTGGGTCGCCGCATGATGGAATTCGTGGACGAGGAGGCCAAGGCTGCCTCGGAGAAGCTCGCGGAGCAGCGCGGGGTGTTCCCCGAGTGGGAGCGGTCGATCTGGGGGCCCGATGCGGCCTGTGCTCGCGGGCCCAAGGGTGAGCGCGTGCGCCCCATGCGGAGGTTGCGCAACTGCAACCTCACCACCGTCGCCCCCACCGGCACCATTTCGATCATCGCCGGCTGCTCGTCGGGCATCGAGCCGCTGTTCGCCGTCGCGTTCATGCGGAATCAGGCGGGTGTGATCATGCCCGATGTGAACGAAGACTTCGTGGCGATCGCGAAGCAGGAAGGATGGTACTCGGACGCCCTGATGCAGCAGATCGCCGAAGCCGGACACATTCACTTCGATCAGGTGCCGGCGACGAGGCAGCGCGTGTTCGTCACCGCGCACGACGTGACGCCGGAGTGGCACATTCAGATGCAGGCGGCGTTCCAGGAGTTCACCGACTCGGCGATCTCCAAGACCTGTAACTTCTCGAACGACGCGACCGAGGAGTACGTCGAGAAGATCTACCGCTACGCCTACAAGCTGGGCTGCAAAGGGGTGACGGTATACCGGGACGGCGCGCGCGAGATGCAAGTGCTCTCCACCGGGTCGACGGCGAAAAAGGTGCAGGAGCAGGCCGCGGGGCAGGGTAAGGACGCGCTGGCGGAGGCGCTGGGGCGGATCGCGGAGCTCGAGGCCGAGCTCGCGCGGACCCGCGACCAGCTGCATGAGGCCGAAGCGGAGAACCTGCAGCGGCGGGCGAAGCGGTCGCGTCCCGACCTGCTCAAGGGGGCGACCCGGCGGGTGGAGACGCCGCTCGGGACCATGTACGTGAACATCACCGAGGACGACAAGGGCCAGCCCTTCGAAGTGTTCATCTCGCTCGGCAAGGCCGGCGGCGCGCTGATGGCCGATGTCGAAGCGATCGGGCGACTCATTTCACTCGCGCTGCGCTCGGGCATCCCGCTGCGCGAGGTGTATCGCCAGCTGCGGGGCATCTCGTCCGACCGGGTCGGCGGGCTCGGGCCGAACAAAGTGCTCTCGGTTCCCGACGCGATCGGGATCGCGATCGAGAAATGGATGCAGGAGAAGCAGGGCATCCAGCAGGACCTCCTGGGCGGCGCGGTGGCGTCCGCTCCTGCTCCCGTCCAGGCGGGCATCCCCGGACCCGAGGGGACCGCCGGTGAGCGCGCCGGGACCGCGCAGGACTTCATTGGCGCCTGCCCCGACTGCGGATCGCAGCTCGCCTTCATCGAGGGCTGCGCCAAGTGCCACGTGTGTGGTTTCTCGGAGTGCGGCTGAGGTAGGGGCAGGGGCGGGAGCGGCGCGCCTCACCGCGCGTCGGGGACGCTCGTCACATTCCGCGCGACGGTCGTGCCTGTGACGGCTGTCACGACTGGTCGCACGTCGATGGTGTTATTCTCACTGGGTGAGCATTCCGTTTCGACCAATGACACCGACGCGGCTCCAGGCCAAGGGCTGGGCCCGGGTCGGCAGGCCCGGTGCCCATCTGCTGCGTCGGGGTGCCTGGTACCCCGTAGTGCGCATCTCGTCGAGCCACATCGTGGTGCTGGACGTGAACCGGCGCAACGTACCCGTGGATCGGCGCTTCCTCGAGATCCGCTATCATCCCCCCGAGCGCTGGAGCGTCGTCCGGTGCGAGCCGCGCGAAATTCAGCGCGTGGGGCGCCTGTTCCCCCTCACGTACGCCGTGTGTCCCGCTTGCCGCCACCGCCAAGGGTTCGAGTCGGATGTGAAGGAGTTGATCTGCGAGCGGTGCAAGAAGGCCGGCGCATTGGCGTGGGATGAGATGAGCTAACCCCGTCACATCGCCGCCACCCGATCTCCCACCGATACGATTCCCGAACCCACGCCCGTGCAGTAGTACCCCCGCGTTCCGCCCTCCAAAAACTGCAGCGTCTCCTTCAGGACTCGGGCTTCGACCACGCCCCCCAGCGCCCAGCCGCTGAATGGCCGACACGGTTCCGCGACCTGCAGCACCTCTAGCCGGGCGAGCTCACGACCGTCGGGTGCGAGCAACGCCACCCCGTGCTCCAGGTCCGCGAACACCATCCGACGCTCCGTCTCGACGATGATGTTCTCGCCGGCACAGCCGAGCGTGATCCGCTCCCCGAAGCGGTCGCGCATCAGCGCGTAGTGGGACGTGAACCCCAGCGACACGCCATGCGCGCCGTCCTCGTTCTTGGTGCGCGGATGCGCGCGGTGGTGCACATCCACCAGCCACGATCCGTCGGACCCCTCACCCAGCGCCCCGTCCGGTCCCAGCGCCAGGCGGTCCACGGCGAGGAGGGGCGTGGGATCGTACACGCGCGTCGGTTTCTCACCGGTCTTGAGCGAGGCGCGTTGGATCTGCAGGCGGACGATGCGGCCGAGATCGCGCATAACGGAATCTATCAAAACCTAGTATCATGTGGGTCGTCATCTCCCATGCGCGTCACGCTCGGTTGGGCCCGCTGTGCGGACAACGTGGCGGACGTCCTCCGCCGCGGCGCCTGGTACCCGATCGTCGAGGAGTCGGCGGACGGCCACGTGGTCGTTGAGGTGCGACAGCAGCGGGTGCGGCTGCCCCGCGGCGACGTGACGATTCGGACCGAGGTCCCAGACCATTGGAGCGTCGTGGCCCGCACCGGGGTGCTCCGACCAACCCTGGGAGGGCGGGGGAGCGATGTCGTCACCACCTACGCGGTGTGTCCCCTGTGCCATTATCGGCAGGACTACGCCGGCAAGCCCGACCGCCTGAAGTGCGTCCGCTGTGGCGCGACCTCGCCGGTGGATTGGAGCGAAACGTGCTAGAACGTCATCCGTTGTCCGTCATCCGTGGTTCGCAAGACCAGATCTTGCGGGGTGGAATGTATTTAGTATATTAACTATCAACATGTTAATTAAATGCAAGGCTCGACGGATAACGGATAACGGATAACGGATAACGGA
>Ga0209804_1000184_pt1 | contig 54981 bp, 35 predicted proteins | sample GraSoiAngelo_139_FD_185896 | JGI IMG/M metagenome (GOLD analysis project Ga0209804, IMG submission 185896) | Grasslands soil microbial communities from the Angelo Coastal Reserve, California, USA - 14_0929_12_20cm (SPAdes) (version 2) | ecosystem: Environmental > Terrestrial > Soil > Grasslands ... | reverse complement strand
TAAGCGCTGGTGTGATTGAAGACGACGTCTTGAACAACGCGTAACCCGGCTTTGTGCAGCCCCATCACCATCGTGCGGTACTCGCGTACGCGATTTTCAGGAACCATCGCGTAGCTGCCTGCGGGGGTCATATAGTGAACAGGGTCATAACCCCAGTTGTAGGCATCGCTGCCTTGAATCGCGGTTACCGCCGCCTGTTGCTGCTGCCCGTCCGGCGGATACTGCGAGAGGTCGCCGGTCGTCTTCCACGTGGACTTGTCTTCGTTCACGCTCGCAAAGTGAAACGACGGGAGAATATGCACCGCCCTCAATCCGCTTGTGGCGAGGTCACGCAGATGTCGCATTCCATCTGAGTTCTGATCGGCAAAAGCTTCGTAAGTACCGCGATGTGCCCATGGAACGGTCATGTCATTCACGCTGAAGTCGCGGATATGTAGTTCGTACAAGCTCATATCGCTGAAGCTGCGCAGCGGGGGCGAAGCCAGGTGGTCCCATCCCGGGGGCTTCGTTGCTCCGGAATCGAGATCGATGATTCGACTCTTCGTCCCGTTCAATGCGATGTCGACCGAATACGGATCCGTCGTCACGTTGGTATCTATGGCTGCATCGATCGGTACCCACACGCTTAGGCGGTAAAGGTAGTACTTGCCTATCCAGTCACTCGTGCCATTCGCCACCCAGACACCGTTGTTTTCCCGCATGGGAATGGTTGCGGATGCTATTGTGTCGTTCTCGTGATCGAAGATCAGCAACGACACCGACTGGGCAGTTGGTGCCCACAACTTGATCCTCACCGGGTAGGAATTCTCGTGGAAGACGACTCCGAGCTTCCCGGGATAATAGTATAGGTCGTCCAACACCGCGGCAGTTTGAATCCCCGTGGCATACTGCAGTCGGCCGTTTTGTCCCACAACCGAGAGCGCAAGCTCTCCCTTGAGCGCCTGCTTCACCGTACCAAGATCCCCGCTCGCGGGCACCTGAAGCACCGCATAACTAGCCAGCTGCGGATAGCGCATCAGCTCATCTTGGGACAGCGCTCCACCGGCCGTTAGCGGGATTTGCGTGCCGCCGGTGATACCGGTGCTGACCAAATTTAGGCCGCCGGTCAAGCTGGTACTGAGCGCATAGGTAGCCCCGCTCTGGATGTACTGCGGCTGAACGGCCAGGTGGGTACGATCGAGCCAATAAGCCTGCTCTATGCTGAGGATTGCGTTTGCGATTTGTTGCGGCGTCGGCTGGCTGGTGAAGACAGTAGCGTCGGCGTGAATGACCCAAGCCTCGTTGTACTGGGTGATTTGGAGATGCTGGTCTGGCCCCGGATCCTTGACTTGTCCTTGAGCACAGTTATTGATGATGAAGCCCAGGTCGCCAACCGGGTTGCCTTGAGCGGGGTTTACGGTAACGTCGAAATAGACGCCAAAACTGTCGGTTCCCGTGATTGCGACCTCACTCTGGCACCAGAGGGCGTTTTCGGTAGATGCATTCCATGTGTAGAGTGCCCACCCGGCGTAGTTGCCATCGGGCCGGAAATAATGAATACGCACCTCTCCGGATGGAATGGGCGGCTCTGACGCCGCCCGGGCCGGGGTGCGACAAAAGCAAAGTAGAAAGAGCAGCAGGCTGAATGAGAGTTTGGCCTGCCAATGGGCAGCCTTTATTCTGGACGTCATGGAAAGGACCTCCCGATAAGCTGTGAGGGTGGTCGGTAGAGTGCTAGGCAGAATGCTACGGTGCGTCCGAGGCAACCCTTCGCCTCTTAGAGCGGCGTTAATCCTAGTGGGCTAAAACCTCCGCGTCAACAGAGAATTTTGCACAGAGAATTTTGCACTTCTTGCAGACGTTCCAATTGCGTTTACGGGTGCCGAACTAGAACTAACTTCCCAACCACTGTGCACATCGACTCTGCACATCGACTCTGCACATCGACCGGATTGCCCAGTAAGGGAAGCAGGCGGATCATCCTTCGATCTACCGATCTAGGCAAGCCCTACGTTAATCATTCATCCGCGTAGTTGGCCGAGGAATCGGACTAGTGGTTTCACCCATTCGAGCGCACTTTCGCTTTCCCCGGTAATAAATCGCTGCCGCTCCTGGTGTGACCCTTTTCAATCCGGCCAGTTCAATTCACGGCGATGCCACTGATCTTCGGCTGATCTCGGGCACCGCGCGTAAGTTGGATTACGATCTGCCCCTCCGAATTAGCCGTCGCCTGGAACTGCTCCTCAACGGCCTTGTTCTTCGCCCCAGTCATGCCAACGATATCGAAGTTGGTGAGCACTTGCGAGCCATTGATCAGAACATTAAATTGTCGCTGGGTTGGTTGGCTCCAGTAGATCTCGTTGAAGTACAGCGTGACGGTATGCCTGGTTCCCGGCGTGAAACCGCCAATCGTGTAAGTGCTTGGCGCCCAGCGCTCACTTTGGAAAACTGCCTGCGGCGGAACCGGGCTGGATATGAGGGAGGTGTCAACCGGAGCGAAGCTACTGGCCTGGTTCCCTCCAGAAAAGTCAGTGTCGGCGATGAAGTTGCCGACCTCGCCACCGCCCGAGTCGAGTAATACCGGGCCACTGGTCGGTTCATTATCGGTGGTCTGACTGACCACCAGGCCGCTGATCAGCGGTTGAGCGGGAGTGCGAGGAGTCAACTGGACTACGATATTCCCGTACTCGTCGGCGTTGGCTTTAAAGTTCCCCTCGATGGCTTTATTTTTGCCTCCAGCGGCAGCAAAAATGTCGAAGCGATTCAGAACCGTTTGACTATTAATAGTTACGCTGAACCGACGCTCTCCCGGTCCATTGACCTGAGTTTCGGCAAAGTGTAACTGCACGTTATAGGGCGCATAAGGAACCAAATCTCGAATCGTGTATTGCGACTCGCCCGCGCGCGCGGTCTGGTAAACAGCTTGCGGAGGTACGGGCGCAGGAATAAGCGAGGTATCTATTGCAGCCTCCGTCGAGACCGTCTTGCCGCCGGTAAAATTTGTATCTGCAAAGAAACTGCCCTGCGCAACCCCGCCGGCATTAATCGTCAAGGGTCCTGCGGCTGGCGTGTGCGCAGCCCGATAGATCCGCACATAATCCACTAGCATCACCGCTGGGTTCGGCGTCGTGCTGTCTGTGTATCCGGGGAAATAGCCACCCATCGCCAGATTCATGATAAGAAAAAAGTCATGATTGAACACCCAGTCGCCCGGAATGTCGCTGGTGTTCTGGATGGTGAAATAAGGCGCGCTAGGGTCGTCCCGATAGAACTGCGCCTGGTTCGGAGACCAAATAATCCCATACGTATGAAAGTCCCTTACTGTGCCACCGTTGGGAAAAGTAAACGACGAGCCAACACCGTTTCCGCCGGAAAACGGTCCATGAACCGTGGACGAAGTCTTCGACGGTCCGTACTGCGGTACCCATTCCATGACGTCCATCTCGCCACAGAGGGGCCAGCCGGAGGTATGGATGTTCGATCCAAGAAGCCAAAACGCCGGCCAAACGCCAGCTCCCATAGGCAGTTGCATGCGCGCTTCGATGCGTCCGTACTGGAGGTTCTCCATGCCCTCGCTCTTCATGCGGGCTGAAGTCCAAGCGCCATTGTTATGGATGGCCGAAATGACCAGATTGCCCTGGCCGTCGAGAACGGCGTTGGGCGTCAGCGGGCTGCAGGGGCTGACGTCGGAGCCGGCCGCACAGTACACCTCTTCCTCATTGTTGCCCCATCCACCGCCGCCGACATCGTAGGTCCATTTGCGGGAATCTGGCACAGAGCCCGCGGCTCCATTAAATTCGTCTGACCATACAAGCTGCCACCCGTTGCTTCCCTGAGTGGTTTGGGATTGGGCCAGACTCGGACTGAAAAAGATCAAAACCAATAGGGCAACGAAGCTGTGGATTTTTCTGCGTCCTGGCGGCATGGCGTTCAGCTCCTTATTATTCTTTCAATTCTTCTTAAATCGAGTGGGTGAATAGTTAAGTCAACTGAGTGAATAACTTAAATCGAGTGAGTGAATAATTTACTTTCAAGGAAGTTGGTGTAAATACAGGGAATTCTGTATTCCACACATTCAAGCGAGGTGAGGTTGAGGTGGAACCCGATTCGACTTAACACTGGCGCCGAGCGGGGCCAAGCCGACTTGTCGCCCACGAATCGGACGAAGTCATTCTGCTGACGATCTTTGGTACCGTGCTGTTGGTGGCTGGTGTGGTACAGCGATTCCAGGTTTCGGCAAGCCATTGGAGCATTTCGGGTCGACATCGCACGGTCCGGCTCGGTCGCGGAGCAGGCGCACCGCCTCGTCAGCCCTCTAAGAGACCTGTTCGCCGCGATGTTCTTTTTCTTCTTCGGGTTAGAGATTGATCCAGCGAGCCTCGTCCCGGCCTTGCCGTTTGCTGTGGGGGTAGCAGCGCTCACGACTGTCACGAAGGTGGTGACAGGATACTGGGCGGCTCGTCATGCAGGCATTGACCAAGGAGGGCGTCTCCAGGTGGGGATGGAAACGTTGCACGCGGCGAGTCCTCCATTGTCATTGCGGGGCTTGGAGCTGTGCCTCGGCCGCTCTCGGCTGTCTACGTTCTTATCATGGCGATGTTGGGGCCTCTTCTGGCGCGGGTAGCGAGATAACCAGCCATCGTCGGGGCTACGTACTATTGCCCTACTGAAGTAGTCCAGATCATCGCAATCGTTAAAACCATAATGATGATGCTGGTGGCCCAGGCAATCACGTTTGCAGGTCTCGAATTTGTGTACTCGCCCATCAGTTTTTTGCGGTTAACCAAAAGCAACATGAAAACCAGCAAAAACGGGAGTAGCGCACCGTTGGCGACCTGGGAGAATAGTATGAGCCTGATCAAGGGCAACCGAGGGATCAGCACCACGCCTGCTCCAGAAACAATCAGGAACGTGTAAAGCCAGTAAAACACGGGTGCCTCGGAAAACCGTTTATTAACGCCAGACTCGGCGCCCAGTCCTTCGCAGATGTTGTACGCCGTTGCCAGCGGCAAAATCGCAGCCGAAAGCATGGCAGCGTTGACCAATCCCAAAGCAAAGAGCAGGTATGCAAAGTCGCCTGCAAGAGGTCGCAATGCAACCGCCGCCTCCGTCGCATCCGAGATGTTCCGAACTCCTGATACGTACAGCGTGGCAGCGCAGGCGAGCACGACGAAGAACGCGATCACATCGGTAATAATGCAGCCCGAAATGACATCCCATTTTGCCAGCGAGTACTGCTTTTTTCCGATACCCTTTTCGACGATGGACGCTTGCAAGTAGAACTGCATCCATGGCGTGATCGTGGTACCGATCAGGCCAACCACCATGATTAGGTAGTCGGAACTTCTGATAATCTGCGGCACAAAAGTATCGTGAATAGCGGCGTGCCAGTCAGGATGCGCGAGGAAAGCAGATACCGGATAAACGAAAAACAGCAGCGAGAACAGGATCAGGATGCGCTCGAAGGGCTTGTATGAATTGTGAACGACAACGATCCACACCAGGAAGGCACCGATGGGCACCACGAAGTACTTGCTGATGCCAAACAATCCCATGCCGGACGCCAGTCCTGCGAATTCGGCGACGATGTTTCCCAAGTCTGCTAAGCCAAATACGAACGACACGAAGAACGTCGCCCGGATACCGAACTCTTCCCGGATCAGATCGTGCAGACCCTTGCCCGTCACCGCACCCATGCGGGCTGCCATTTCCTGAACGACGATCAGAGCGATGGTGGTGGGAATCAAAGTCCAGAGCAGTCGATATCCAAACTTTGCGCCAGCTTGAGAATAAGTAAGGATTCCTCCGGGGTCGTTATCGACGTTAGCGGTAATAAAGCCGGGGCCAAACACCGCGAAAAACGCGAGTAAGCGATAGCGGAGCAACTTGGCGGGCCAGCGAACTTCCTTAAGGCGCACGAGGGTACCTCCTGCTGGCACAGGTACGAGAACAGCCTGCTCCACGAACGCAAGCGATTTTTGGAGGGTGAAGCCTAGACGCTACAGCTTGAAGCTTGGCCTAGATTCACTCGCTCGGGTCCAAGTTTTACCACGTCGAGCGAGTGGCCGATGGTGAGATCAGGCGAATGCTGGCGACGGAGCACGGTTGCGCGAGCGCGCCGCAGCCGGGCACATCCAAGTCATGGGGAAAGATTGTGGTGCGCTGCCCGGCGGCTACATCAACTCCCCGATGAATGCACGCGACACCTCGGCTGGGATCTTTGCGCCGTTATGCACCAGGGCGCCTTCGTTCAGCACCGGTTCTGCTTCGTGCAAGGCAGGAAGATCGGTACGCTCAAAGAATCTTCCAATCGGAATTTCCTCGCCCCAGAGCAAAGACTTCTCCATGGCTAGCACCCAGTTCGTGGGATCGTGAGCGGGATCGTCTTCGAGTTTCTTCACGCGCGGGCGGAACCACTGGTAGGTATTGTCGTGGTTATACGTGACGCAAGGGCTGAAGACGTCGAGGAACGAGAAGCCCTTGTGCTGAATGCCCCGCTTGATCAGTTCGGTGAGGTGCTTCTGCTCGCCACTGAAGCCGCGAGCGATGAATGTGGCTCCGCAGGCGAGAGCGAGCGAGATGGGGTTGACCGGCGATTCGATATTGCCGAATGGCATGCTTTTTGTCTTCATTCCGACGCGGCTGGTGGGCGACGTTTGACCGGTGGTGAGGCCATAGATCTGGTTGTCCATCACGATATACAGCACGTCGACATTGCGTCGCATCGAGTGGACGAAGTGGTTGCCGCCGATGCCGAAGCCATCGCCGTCACCGCCAGTCACTATTACGGTCAACTCGTGATTCGCAAGCTTCACGCCCGTTGCCACCGCCAGCGCACGCCCGTGCAGCGTGTGCATGCCGTAGGTGTTAATAAAGCCGGGGAAGTTGGAGGAACAACCGATGCCGCTAATGGTGACAACCTGGTGATTTGGAATCTGCAGCTCGACCAGCGCCTTCTCAACCGCAGCCAGCACGCCAAAATCGCCACAGCCGGGACACCAGTCAGGATCGACTTTGCCCTTAAAATCCGCCACCGCCAGTTGCTTGGGAGCTGCTAAACCAGTCGCCATTTGTGGTCCTCCTCAAACCATAACTTCATGGGCCGGAACCGAGAGCTTGGTGTTCCCGGTTAACTGTTCCTTCACCGCCTCGACGATGTGGTGCGGCATGAATGGCTCGCCATCATACTTGCGGATGTACCCATTCGGCACGTAGCTCGTTTCGCTGCGCAGGTAGCGGGCGAACTGGCCACTGTAGTTATTCTCCACGATGATGGTGTGCCGCGAGCTTCTTAGGATGTCCAGTATCGCGTCGCCGTGCAGCGGCACCAGCCAGCGGATCTGAAGCTGGTTAGCGGGAATGCCTTGCTCGGTGAGGATTTCGCACGCCTCCTCGATCACTCCTTGGGTAGATCCCCAACCGATTAACGTGACTTCGGCGTCACGCGGCCCCCGCAACTCCGGCGGAGGAACCGCGGCCGCGATGCCGATGACCTTCCGCATGCGCTTTTCCATCATCGCGCGGCGCTTGGTCGGATTCGTAAATTCATCGCTGATTAAGACACCGTCTTCGTCGTGTTCGTCACTGGCGGCGGTGTGGGTGAATCCAGGAACGCCGGGAATGGCGCGGGGTGAAATGCCGCTTTGGGTGATCTTGTAGCGTTTGTAATCACCGTTCCCGTCAGACCCGGATGTCGCGTCAGCCGTCGTGATCAGCTCGCCGCGATCGATAGGCGGATTAAAGTCCAGATCCTTTGGATCCACACTGAGCCTGCCCTCAGAGAGCAGGAGGTCACAGAGCACGATCCCAGGGCACTGAAAGCGGTCTGCGATATTGAAAATCTCAGGGACGATTTTGAAGCAATCCGCGATATCGAGCGGAGCAGCGATGACGCGAGGATAGTCGCCAAACGCGGCACCCAACATCTGCCAAAGATCGCCCTGCTCCGTCTTGGTAGGAACTCCAGTGGACGGGCCGGCGCGCTGGCAGTCGATGACTACGACCGGGGTTTCCATCATGGCCGACAAACCAAGGCCTTCGCTCATCAGGGCAAAGCCGCCGCCCGAGGTTGCGCACATCGAGCGAACGCCGGCATGGGAAGCGCCGATCGCCATATTCACTACGCCAATCTCGTCCTCCACCTGCCGGACCATGATGCCAGCCTTGCGCGCGTGCGCCGCCATCCAGTGCAGAACGCCTGTGGAAGGACTCATGGGGTAGGCACAGTAAAATTTCACCCCCGCGGCTGCGCCCCCCATCGCCATGGCGGTATTCCCGCTCAGCACCGCGTACCGGTTCTCGGTCATGGCAAGCGGCCGGGCAAAGGGCTTGAAACTCCCGGTGGCATAGTCGTAACCGGCCCGCGCGATTCCGACGTTTTCCGACACCACCGCTTCGCCCTTCTTCTTAAACTGCTCGATTAGAACGCTCTCCAACGCCTGAAACCCAATACCCATCATGCTGAGACCCGAGCCCAGCGCGAGTGTGTTCTGGGCCACTTTGTTGCGGCTGATATCAGCCAACTTTGAAACGGGAAGCGGACAGAGCTGTACGCCTTCCGCGGCGGTCCCGGGCTTGATCGTATCCGCGTTATAAATACATGCGGCGCCGGCGGTGAGCAGCCCGAGGTGGCGATTCATTGCATCCTGGTTGAGCGGGATCAGTAAATCGAGGCCGTCCCCCATATTGGTGACCTTTTCCTGGCCGGTACGAATGGTGAGAAAGGTGTGGCCACCGCGAATGATGGATTGGTAGGCGTTGTAGGCGTTGAGGTGCAGGCCGCGGCGGCTGAAGATCTTGGCGAAGATGTCGCCCGGCGTAGCGACGCCTTGGCCGGCTGCGCCCCCGATACCGATGGCAAATGTCTGCCTCATAACGCAATCTCCAGGCTGGAGCCGACTGACTCAGCCGCCAAAGCGTTCCGTTCCACTTGCGGCGTGTCAGCTCAGCTGCAGTTCGGAATGTGGATAAGTTAAGGTCTAAGTTAAGGTCAACGAAATCGCTGTCTCGACATCCTAGGCGCACAAGCATACACCGGGAACGGCCTTTCGGGCACAAAAAGTCTGCTGTTGGCGGCTGTGGGGTTTAGCGGACAGCCGCGGCCCGTACGGCAAATGCTCAATCAACCAAGGTGTATTCGAAGACGGGTAGATGCAGGACGGTAAGACGAAGCCGCCGCGAAAACTTCTCGAGTTCGTACTCGCCTTTCATAAACCCCGATTGCACCAGGCGAAGCGTTTCCTCCGGGAATTCCGACAGGCGGACAAGAGAACGATCGGATCGAGCGGCAGTCGCTTATAAACCCGTTCGCGCCGTACTGGCCTTCATGACAGGCCAGTCAGGCAATTGATGAGAACGGATTCGCTGGTCAGGCGCGGATGATCTTAATTCCGCGGCGCTCAAATTTTTCAACTGCCTCGTCCGGCGCTGCCTCGTCAGTGACAAGTATGTCGACGTCTTCGATAGGGCAAATCAGCGATGGCGTAATTAGGCCCAATTTGCTGGAGTCGCTCACCACGATGACCTGTTTGGCTTGCTTTACCATGGCGCGAAAGGTGAGGGCTTCGTCAGACTCGTTTGTCGTAGTGCCGCGTTCGTCGTCTATACCGGAGACGCTGAGAAGCAGCTTGTCGAGGAAAACATCGCCGAGAAAATTAATCGCCGCTGCACCCACCAGGGAGAATGACCACGGCCAGTGGACGTACCCCCCCGTCAAATGGACCTTGAGTCCTGGCATGTTGCAGAGCTCCATGCCAATGTTGACGGCATTGGTGACGATCGTGAGGTTGGTCCTATGACGCAGGCTGCGTGCTACCCACGTGGTGGTCGTGCCCGCGGTTAAGCCGATGGTCTCGTTTTCCTTAATGAGTTCCGCGGCAGCGAGCCCGATGTGCCGCTTCTCCCTGACGAATCGCTGCTCGCGGGTTTGAAACGCTGTATCGTAGCGGAACGGTTCGTAGAGCAGCTCCTGTACTAGAGCGGCGCCGCCATGGGTGCGGCGGATCAGGCCCTTGCCTTCCAGGCGGGTGAGGTCGCGCCGGATGCTCGGTGCCGATGCACCGAGCAGGGTGATCAACTCTTCGACCGACACGGACCCGCGCTCGAGCAACAGTTTTAGGATTCGACCGGTGCGGTGTTCCTGTCGCGCGGACATGCTAGGTTCTTAAGCCAGATGAGGATACGGGCCACGCCCTCGGGGGAGACGGCTGCGATCCAGAATCGCACATGCTAGCAGCCTGCTGCCTGAAAGAGCCAATCATTTCTAAATTTAAGTACGGGTATATCGATCAGAAAGATGATCGTTTTTACCCATAACATTCGTTTTTCAATTGACAATGCCATGAGAACGCAGTAGTGTTCCGCGGCAAATACGTCCTTTGCTGGTCGAAGGATGGGAAGCGTCGGGCGCGCAGGGATGATGCGGACTCGAGTTTATGAGGAGGCACCCCATGAGCCCCAGACACTTCCTGAACCCTGGTTTGCGGTGTGTTTTTGCTCTTGCCGTCTTTTGTTCCGCAAATCTTCCCCTGGCCGCGCAGAATTCGCAAGGAACGATTTTGGGGCATGTGATTGACGCCTCCGGAGCAGTCTTGCCCGGAGCGACGGTGACGATCACCAATGTCGCGACTTCAGTTTCGAACAGCACGAAAACCAGCGCGGTTGGCGACTACGTGTTCGTTAACGTGAAACCCGGCAACTACAACATCACCGTGCAAATGACAGGGTTCAAACAGGCGCAGGTCGAAGCGGCGCGCCTCAGCGTGGAGGCCACGCTGCGGCAGGATTTCAAGCTGGAGGTCGGGGCGACTAACCAGCAAATGACGGTCAGCGCGGAATCGCAGATGGTGCAGACCGACAACGTGACTTCCGGCACAGTGGTGCCTAGCAAGCTCATTGAAGAATTGCCCATCATTGGCCGTGACTTCACCAACTTGCTCAGAGTGCAGGCGGGAGCCACCCAGGTCCAAGGCAGCTCTCAGCTCTATTGGGCGCAGCACGGCCTGAATAACGATTACGCTTCGGTGAGTGTCAACGGGTCGCGTACCGAATCGGTGAGTTACCTGGTCGATGGCGTCTCCGATAACGACCAGTATTTTTCCACCGCAAATAATGAACCGAGCTCGGAGGCGATCGAGGAATTCAAAGTGCAAAATGGTCTGTACTCAGCGGAGTACGGCCAGGGCTCGGCACAGGTGAACGTGGCCGTAAAATCGGGAACCAACCGGTACCATGGTTCCGCTTACGATTACATTCAAAATGATATGTGGGAGCCTCAAAGCCCCCTGAACGCATGGGAACATGCAGTGAATGGAGTTCCGCTCCCCGAGAAGAGTGAGTTGAAGCAGAACCAGTTCGGCTTGACTTTGGGTGGGCCGATCCAAGTCCCGAAGATCTATCAGGGCAGGTCAAAGAGCTTTTTCTTCTTCTCGTATGAAGGGGGCCGCCGCAGGGAATCCGGTCTGAGCCGGGTGTTGATTCCGACTGCGGCTGAGCGGGCCGGTGACTTCTCCGATTGGCGGGATGCTCAAGGGAATCTGGTTCCCATCTATGATCCTGCTACCCAGGCTGGCGGTAATCCTTCCACGCGAACGCCGTTCCCCGGGAACCAGATCCCGAGCTCGAGATTCAGTTCGACTGCCGGCAAGTACATCGGCCTCCTTGGTTCGGCCGAGCCCAATGTGCCTCAAGCCAATATGGCGTCTTGCGCCCAGACCAACGGCAATGGATCGGGGGCGTGCTACAACTACGTCGCCAATGTTCTCCGGCCCACGAATACGAACAACTACACTTTCCGCTTGGACCACAATATGGGGACCCGTGATCGCTTCTACTTCACCGGGATTCTCGGCGATCAGCAGCTTCACAACCCCAGCGTGATGCCGCTCACCGGAGAAATCAAATATCAGCGCAACAAACTGATGGGCTTCAATTGGCAACACAGCATAAGCCAAAACATCTTTAACGAGTTTCGGGTTGGCTACGACTGGATGAAGTGGCGCAACGGTTCGGATGCAGCCGATGGACCGAACTATGGTCAGCAACTCGGCTTCGCCAATGTGCCCGGCAATCAAGCTCTCTGGGGAGTTCCTAACCTGACCTTCAGCGGGTTTCAGGCCATCGGGAATACGAACTCCGGCTGGACACAGAAGGAGAACAACTACCAAGTTGTGGAGAACCTGAAGTGGGTCGTGGGAAAGCACACGCTCACGATGGGAACCGACATCCGGCGGTACATGCTTTATATGGTGGCGGCGTTTGGCTCGACCGGAGAGGTAGATTTCAACGGTGCTTACACCGGAACTGACCCGAACCTCACGCACAGCGGGAAGTACACCGAGACGGGCGCGGGTAGTTCGATTGCCGATTTTCTCCTAGGTAACCCTATCAATGTCACGGGACCGGCGCCGGGCGGCTCCGATTACTTCGATGTTCGCGCCACGAATTGGAACTTCTTCTTTCAAGATGACTATCGGGTCACCCCGATGTTAACCATGAACCTCGGGCTCCGCTACGAAATACCCCCCGCATACCACGATATCTACAACAGCGGGGCGCAATTGGATCTGAGCAATGGCGGGGGGTTCCTGTGGGCGAACCGAAACACCGCACTCCAGGCGCAGCAGGCAGGTGGATACCCGTTTCTCACGCGGTGTTGTCGAGATAACAAGCTGGTTCCTCCGGACCACAAGGACTTCGCGCCGCGCATCGGAGTGGCTTGGCGTCCCTTGGACAGCGACCGTTTCGTGGTCCGGGCCGGCTACGGCATTTTCTACGATCTCCAGAACCAGTGGTATTCGCTCACCACATACGACAACATCAGCACATATGTCGGCTCACCTGCTTTCTATGCGACCTCGACCGGGGCAACGCCGTCGGCCCCAAATGTGTTAGACAGCCTCTGGTTGCCTTCAACTGTCGACTACGGCTTCTTCGGCGTGGGGCCGAATGCCTACCCGCTATATGTGCCTTACCCCCAGATCAACTGGCCGGGGAATAGAAGTCCCTACAACCAGCAGTGGCTGCTGGGGACCGAGTACGCCCTCAAACAGAATCTTCTGCTGGACGTGAGCTATATCGGCAATCACGCTCTTCGACAGCCGGCCTATTGGTACTACAACGCAGCCACCATGCCGGCCCTGAACGACCCCTGCGATCGGTATCGAATGGTCCAGGAGGCGTCAGGCGATCCGACCTGCGCCAGCGACCCGAATTTCATTCCGGCCATGTCGCGCAACCGCTTCTCCGACATCAGTACGCATGCCTACTCGATAGCCAATCTCTTCAACAGCAACTACAACTCGATGCAAGTCCGTCTCAACCAGCGATATAGTCAGGGACTACAGTATCAGGTGGGCTACACCTGGTCGCGCATTCTGGATGAGACTTCGGCCATCAACAACATCCCGACGGGCACGCTGACCTTGCAGAACAACAACTGTTTCAAGTGCGATTACGGTCCGGCCTCCTTTGATCAGACCCATCGTTTGGTGGCGAGTGGCTCGTATGAACTGCCCCTGGGAAATGGCCGAAGGTGGTCCGCCGGGCCAGCCAATTGGGTAATCGGCGGATGGAGCTTTAGCGGCATCTACACTGCTGCTTCAGGATTCCCCGAGACCCTTTTTGCGGGCATGGGCGGCTACGGCGAAGATGGTGTGCGTGCCGACCTGCGGCGCCCGAACCAAGTTGGAAATCCTAACGCACCCGTGTATGGGACGCTCAACCCTACCATCTATCCACAGGCCAATTTCAAAAGCAGCATCTTTCACTGGTTCAATCCGGCGGCTTACGCCGCTCCTGCCGGGAACCAGTACGGGAATGTAGCCCGCAATAGCATCCGTCAGCCCTATTTCATGCGTGGTGATATCACGCTGTCGAAGAACTTCCGTATTACCGAGCGGCAGAACTTCCAGTATCGCCTGGAGATCTTCAATGTGTTCTCACTCTGGCATTCCAATGTGGGTAGCGGCATACAAGGCGACCTGCAAGCTGGAAACTTCGGGTCGCTGGTTCCGATCGACAGCAACTCAAGCGGCCAGCCGCTTCCTGAGTCGATGCAGTCGGGATTAAGGAACTGGTGGTCACCGCGCACCATCCAAATGACTGCCAAGTACATATTCTGAGCCTGGCCACGCTGCCCTAGGTTCGAAGCCGATACCGGGAGCACCGGTTTTCCTGAGCCAAACCATGAAGAACGGTGTCGTCGTGGAAATCTGCGTTGAGTCGGTGGAATACGCTGTCGCTGCAGAACGCGGTGGCGCTGACCGGATTGAGCTTTGCAGCGAGCTGTTTTCCGGAGGGGCGACGCCCAGTCGAGGCCTCATTGCGGAAGTCCGCCGGCGGGTATATATCCCCATTCACGTTCTGATCCGTCCGCGCCTTGGCGACTTCTGCTACTCCGACTGTGAACTCGACACGATGGAGTGCGACATTGCTGCCCTGAAGCAGCTTGGCGCAGATGGGATTGTGCTCGGGGTTCTCGAATCCGGCAAGAGGATCGACCTTACCCGCACGGCGAGGTTGGTGAAATTGGCGGCGCCCATTCCCGTAACCTTTCACAAAGCATTTGACGAGTGCCAGGATCTTTTGTCGTCCTTGGGATTGGTGATTAAAACCGGAGCCAACTGCCTTCTTACTTCTGGAGGCGCCGCCACAGCAGCGGACGGTGTGGTCCAAATTGAGCAGCTCGTGAAGCAAGCGGCCGGCCGCATCACCATCATGCCGGGCGGAGGCATTGACGCGAGCAATGTACACCATGTCCTCGCCCAGACCCGCGCGTGCTATGTCCATACTTCGCTTGGTAGGTCGCGAGTCAGCCCCCGCCCCAGGTCGGCTTCCCCCGTGTCAAACATCGAGATGTCTCAGTTCGAAGCGAGAGTGCGCGCGATCCGCGAGCTGCTCGAGGCCGACGAAGTGCGCCCCTGAAGGCGAACCTTGGGTTTGGAGAAGCGCTCTTTTCGTAAGGTGTATTGCTAAAGTCGTTTTAACTGCCAATGGACCAGCGCGTTTGCCACAGCTTTGCGCGCCTCCGATTAACCGGCGTTTACCCGCGCTCACATGTCGTCTCGCCAAGTTGCTCCGGTATCGCTTACCCGCGTTTTTTGCGGTGTTTGGCCCCGGCTTTATTACTGCGAACGTCGATAACGACCCCGGAGGAATCCTTACTTATTCGCAAGCTGGCGCAAAGTTTGGATGCATTGCTGTGGACTCTAATCGTCTTTGGTTTCGCTGGGGCCCGACTTCTGCCGGAACGTCGACTCAGGGCAGCCACAAAATTCTCCGACTTATTTCGAAAGGCGGCCGCTGAACTCCGGACCCGGGCTGGGACTTCGACCTGACACCGCAAACATCGAGAACGCCTCCCGGCATTGAGCACCTCGGTAGCGCTGCAGGATCACCTAACGCAGGAAGATAATTGCAAGATACCGAGCCCAGCTATGGTCGGGAGGTCACGATCATTGGTGAGAAAAGTAGTGCAGCCGGCGCCGCCAATGCGGCCACAAGCTGAAGAGAGTCTGGCATCTGGACTCCCGTTTCGGCCCTGAGCTGCGCGGCCGCGCGCAAATGGTCGCGCGAAATCTCTGCAACCCGGACCCCGCGACTCTGCGTGAGAAGAGCCTCATAGCGCTCGGCCAGCAGATGGTCTCCGGAACGGTAGGGAACGACCAAGACTTCCAGCAAAGTAAGCGCCGACGTAACCAACTCCCTGCGTCCGTCATCGACTCCTCTGAAAAGCGGTTCGAGCAGGGGAAGAAACCGGGGACGTTCTTCGATGAAGTAGATGAAGATGACCATAAAGAGCGTCGGGAAAGTTCTTGATGTTGAGGATTGCCATATATGTTTTACTCCCAACCTCCTCCATTGTGGAGGACCTATGGTTTCGACTCAAGCGATGTTTACCGGTGCCATCTGCAACATCAGCTGCAGCGTGAAAACGGCGGATGTTGCACTTGTGAGTTCGTTCTGTGGGCACGTAGGGCAACCGATTGAATGGCAGGTCCCAGACTCACAAGAATTCAGGCCAGTCCATGGGAGCGAAACAAGGTACGTTCGTTGTTTCTTAGGACATCAGGGAGCCGAAGTCGGGGCGCGTCAAGCCGATCACATGCCTGTCCGATAACGGACACCCAATTCCGCCAGCGGACAACCGCGGCTGGCACAAGAATCCCTTCAGGAACTCTAACTCCGAGCCCTTCAATCGCATAGCACGGTGTGGATTCTGGCCAACGAGTTGCATAATCTTCATCTGTGGATATTGCTCGGCCTGAATTCAAGCGACAAAAGCGACGCCGGCAGATCATCTGGTCGGCGATTGGTATCGTGTGCCTGGGCGCGGCGACGATCGGCATCTCCAGACTGAAGCCTGCCGCGCCTGAGGTCGAGCGCAGTACCGTCTGGACCGACAGCGTGAAGCGCGGCTCCATGCTTCGCCAGGTGAGAGGTCTAGGTTCGTTAATTCCCAGCCAAGAGTTCACCCGTCAAATACCGGCGGAGACAGAGGCGACGGTTATCCGAATCCTCAAATTGCCCGGCTCCGAGGTGCAAGCGGACACGATTCTGGTCGAGATGAGCAATCCGCAGGTGGAGCAGGCTGCGGTGGACGCAAGACTTCAGTTGAAGGCCGCAGAGGCTGAATACCAGAGCCTGCGCGTGAAACTCCAGAGCGATCTGATGAACCAAAAAGCCGGGGCGGCGACCGTGACCTCCGACTACACCCAAGCCCAGCGTCAGGCCGACACCGACAAGGCGCTCTACGATCTCGGGGTGATTTCTGGACTTGTCTACAAGAACTCCAAGAGCAAAGCCGATGAACTGACGACCCGGAACAATCTTGAGAGTGAGCGCCTCGATGTTAACCAGAAAGCGATCGAATCCCAGCTTGCCCAACAAGAAGCCAAGGTTGATCAGATGCGCGTGCTTGCCGAGTTGAAACAGAAGCAGCTAAACGCACTCAAGGTTCGAGCGCAAATTGAAGGCGTCCTGGTCGACCTTCCGCTGCAGGTTGGACAGCATGTGTCGCCGGGCACGATGCTGGCAAAGGTGGTTCAGCCGGATCATTTAATGGCGGAGTTGAAAATTGCGGAAACACAGGCGCGCGACGTCCAAATCGGCCAGCCCGCCTTGATCGACACTCACAACGGAACGGTCGCCGGCACGGTAATGCGCGTCGATCCGGCGGTGCAAAACGGCACGGTTACGGTCGACGTGAAACTCACAGGCGAGCTTCCCAAAGGAGCCCGGCCTGATCTGAGCGTTGACGGAACCATTGATTTGGAGCGCCTGGACGACGTGCTCTATACCGGCCGCCCAGCCTTTGGACAAGAAAACAGCATCATCAGCTTGTTCAAACTTGATCCGGACGGCAGGAGCGGCGTGCGCGTTCCGGTGAAAGTTGGGCGAGCGTCCGTGAACTCAATCCAGATTCTCGAAGGCCTGCACCAAGGCGACACCGTCATCCTTTCCGACATGTCGCGCTACGACAATACCGACCGCATCCGGCTTGATTAGCCGGAACCGAGGAACAACCTATGAGCGAAGCAGGACAACCCCTGATCCAGATCGAAGACCTGACGAAAGTTTTTTATACCGACGAGGTCGAGACGCACGCGCTCTCTGGAGTCCATTTGGGAATTGGGAAAGGGGAATACGTGGCTATATCCGGACCGTCAGGATGCGGCAAGTCCACGCTCCTTTCTATTATGGGCTTGCTCGATACGCCGACCGGCGGGAAGTACCGGCTGAACAACGAGCCGGTCGAAAACCTGGATTTTGCAGCCCGCTCCCGCATTCGCAACCGCGAGATTGGTTTCATATTTCAGAGTTTCAATCTGATTGGCGATCTCACGGTTTACGAGAACGTGGAATTGCCGCTGACCTACCGGCAGAGAATGCCTTCGGCGGAGCGCAAAAAACGTGTCATGGAATCGCTGGAGCGCGTCGGCATGGCGCACCGAATCAGGCATTACCCTTCGCAACTTTCCGGAGGCCAGCAGCAGAGAGTCGCCGTCGCCAGGGCGCTCGCCGGACATCCTTCCATCCTGCTTGCGGACGAGCCCACCGGGAATCTGGATTCGCGCAACGGCGAAGCGGTCATGGAGCTGCTTCAAGACCTCCACCGCGAAGGCGCAACCATCTGCATGGTCACGCACGACCCGCGGTTCGTTAAACATGCGCAGCGCGAAATCCATCTCTTCGACGGCAAAGTCGTGGCCGAAGAAGAACTGCACAAGCTGATGCAGGATGCGCGCGCATGAGCGGCTTATTCCAAGACCTACGCTATGCATTGCGGCAGTTGCGCAAGAATCCCGGGTACACCTTAGTCGCGGTCCTGACGCTCTCGCTGGGCATCGGATCGACAACCGCGATTTACAGCGTGGTTTACGCGACTTTTCTCGAACCCATGCCCTATCCACATCCCGAACAGCTGGTTATGGTGTGGTCAAGAGTGAGCGACGGCCGCAGCGTGGTTTCGACTGGTGATTTCCTCGATTGGAAACGACAGAACTCCGCCTTTCAGGATCTGAACGCGTGGACGGATGCCAACTTCAATCTGGCTACATCGGACCGCCCCGAAGAGGTGCCCGGCCATCTCACCACGCCTGGCTGGTTCACCATGCAGGGTTTTCGTTTCTTCCTAGGCCGTGACTTTGTGTCCGAGGAAGGGGAGACAGGCAAAGACCACGTCGTTATTCTTATGCACAACTTGTGGGAGCGCCTGGGCGCTGATCGCAACATCATCGGCCGGCAGATCCGGATGAATGGCGAGCTCTACAGCGTGGTAGGAGTGCTGGCGCCAGGTGTGGCTGATCGGCTCCCGGTTCAGGTGACCGCTCCCTTGGCCTTCAAACCCGACCAAATGGATCATAAGTTTCGTTGGTTGACCGTAATGGGGCGTCTCAAGCCGGGAGTGTCTATGGCGCAGGCACAAGCCGACATGGACGTCGTGACGCGCCGGATCGCTCAAGACCATCCGGATTCGAACAAGAATTGGGGAGCAAGCGTCGAGCCTCTCCGCAATAATTTCATACCTCGCCAAACCCTTTCGACCCTGTGGCTGTTGATGGGCGCGGTCGGCTTGGTTTTGTTGATTGCGTGCACCAACGTCGCCAATTTACTGCTAGCCCGAGGCACCACACGACAACGAGAAATCGCAGTACGAGCTTCCATGGGTGCAAGCCGTCGCAAGCTTTTCACGCAGTTTCTGGTCGAGAGCCTGGTGCTGGCCATAATGGGAGCTGCAGTCGGCATCGGTGTGGGTCAAGCCATCCTCAAGGCGCTGATCACAATCATGCCGCCTTCCACATTGCCTTCAGAAGCTGACATCCAGATAAGCCTCCCCACACTTTACTTCACGCTGATAGCCACGATGGCGGCCGCTATTTTATTCGGTTGCGCCCCCGCATGGCAGGCATCGCGCGTTAATCCCAACGAAGCGCTCAAGGAAGGCGGGCGCGCCGGCAACGGTGCCGGCCGGCATCAGTTGCGACGAACCCTGGTGGTCGTAGAGTTCGCCCTGGCGCTGACGCTGTTGGCAGCGGCGGGGCTGGCCATCCACAGCTTCTGGAATATTATTCAGGTAGACTTGGGCGTTCGCCGCGATCACATTCTCACCTTTTCTCTTCCAGTACCGCAGGGTCGTTTCTCCAGCGCAGACGAGATCGTCGCGTTTTACCGTCAGGTTTTGGAAAAGTTGGAATCGATTCCCGGTGTTACTCGCGCGGAGGCGGCGACTGCCACTCCGGTACGAGGCCGACGGTTTGGCATGTTTTTTACAGTCGTGGGCTCTCCGCAGGATGCGTCATCTCGGACCAATGCGGGATTTCAGATGGTCACGCCAGGATACTTCCAAACCTTCGGCATTCGCGTGGTAAAGGGGCGCGGCTTCACTGAACGAGATACATCGGGGAGCGTGCGGGTAGCCATGGTAAATGAGGAGTTCGTCAGGCGTTACTTGCCCGGGGTTGATCCCCTCACCCAGCGCCTCACAATCGAACAGCTGATTCCAGGCGTCACCCGCAATGGTCCTCCAGTGGAATGGCAGATCGTGGGCATCTTCCACAACGTGCGGACTGGTGATCTTCGTGATGACTATCCGGAAATTGACGTGCCTTTTTGGCAGAGTCCGTGGCCGCAGGCAAACCTGGCGGTTCGGACTACGGGCGATCCAGGAGAGATGACCGAGAACGTGGCGAAGGCGATTCGTTCCATAGAACCGGAGCTGCCTTTGGCTTTTGTGAGAACCATGGATCAGATCGTCAATGAGTCGTTCGCGTCAGATCGCTTCACCACCGTCTTGTACGCAACCTTTGCCGCGTTTGCTCTGTTGCTCGCCGCAATTGGGATCTACGGCGTAATGGCCTTCGCTGTTACGCAGCGTACACACGAGATTGGCGTACGGATGGCGCTCGGGGCCGGCCGGGACAAGGTGCTGGGGCTGATTTTGAGGGAGGGTGTGGGTTTGGCGCTGGTCGGATCCGTGGCTGGATTACTGGGTACCTACTTTGTCGGTCGCGCCATGAAAAACATGGTCTATGGAGTAGCAGCAGTGGATATCCGGGCATTGGTCGGAGTCGCGGCCGTGTTATTAGCGACGGCCATGCTGGCTTGCTACATCCCCGCCCGCCGGGCCGCCAAGGTCGATCCCATGGTAGCGCTGCGCTACGAGTGAGGAAAGTCTATGAGCGGCTTACTGCAAGATCTTCGTTACGGGCTGCGGCAGTTGCGCAAGAGCCCGGGATTCACCTCGGTAGCTGTCATCACTCTGGCGCTTGGAATCGCCGCGAACACTGCCATCTTCAGCGTCATCGAAGCGGTGATCCTGCGTCCATTACCCTTTGGGATCCCTGATCGTTTGGTATGGCTTAACGGCAAGATGCCAATGAGCGATGAAGCAGGCGTTTCACCACCCGACTTTCGCGATTACCGGGCCGCGAACCGAGCGTTTGAACGGATTGCGGCGATGGGCTACGTGGCTGGGCCATCAAACCTTTCAGGCGATAAACCCGAGCAGGTCCTGACAACCATTGCATCCGCTAATTTCTTCGCGTGCCTGGGCATTCGCCCCTTGCTTGGGCGGGACTTTCTTCTGTCGGACGAACAAGTGAACGAGCCGCAAGTGGCGATTCTCGGCTATGGCGTCTGGAAGCGCGATTTCGGCGGCAATCGCAACGTTGTGGGGCGCACCATCAGGATGGATGGCGCGCCTTTAACCGTCGTCGGGGTCCTGCCGTCCGATGTGCCATTGCTCACGGAAGCTCAGATTTGGCTGCCGACTCCGATGCTGAATCGGTTGATGAGTTTCCGCCTGGGGCATTCACTGAAAGCAATTGGGCGCCTCAAGCCAGGTATTACGCTTGGGCAATCTCAAGCCGATTTGGATGCCATTGCGCTGCAATTGCAGCACCAGTATCCCGATACTAATAAAGGTTGGTGGATGCGCCAGAGGCCATTGCGCGACGTGCTGATTGGACCGGTGCGCCCAGCGCTGTTGCTTATGTGGGGTGCGGTTGGTCTGCTCTTGCTAATTGCATGCGTCAATGTTGCGAACCTACTGCTTGCACGCTCGATTTCGCGACAGAGGGAATTTTCGTTGCGCGCTGCTCTCGGAGCGAGTCGCATACGCCTGATCCGCCAGACGCTCACCGAGAGTGTGGTGCTTTCTCTCGCTGGAGGCGCTATTGGGGTACTTGCTGCATGGTGGAGCATTCACGCGCTGCATGCCTTCGGCCCACACGACGTCCCGCGGCTGGGAGAAAGCTGTCTCAATCCGACGGTCCTCGCTTTCACAATCGGAATTTCTGTATTGACTGGTGTTGTGTTTGGCCTCATGCCAGCCCTGCGGGTTTCCGCTGGCGAATTTATCCAAGGATTAAAGGAATCCGGCCGTACCTCAGCGCCGGCGTCGTACAAGCGATTTAGCAGCGCCCTCGTGATCGGCGAAATCGCCATATCGCTCACATTGCTGGTCGGCGCTGGCCTGCTGCTCAAGAGTTTTTGGCGGTTGATCCACGTTTCACCAGGCTTTCAGACCGATCACGTTGTGACCGCGCGATTGAGTCTGCCCCTATCGTCCTATGGGCCCTATGCCGATCCCCGGGCGCGTGTCCAGTTCTGGCGGCAATTTGAGGAGCACGTCAAAGCTCTTCCCGGAGTCGAAACCGTTGGCGCAACCTCTGAACTGCCTCTGAGCGGACAGCACAGTGACGATCCCTTCCATATTCCGGGACACATCTACGGCCCAAGTGAGTTCGACGACGCCCAATTCCGCCAGGTCACGCCTGGCTATCTCTCAGTAATGGGCATTCCCTTGATTTCGGGACGATGGCTGAATGAACACGATGACGAGAACTCGCCCGGAGTTGCGGTCGTCAACCAAGCATTTGCGAAGCGTTTCTTTCCTGGCAGTGATGTGATCGGCAAACGCCTGCAACTCATGGGCGATACGGCTTCGACCCGGGAAATCGTCGGTGTGATCGGGGACATTCGACACATCGCGCTTAGCGAACCCGACTGGTCGGAGATGTATGTCCCATACGCGCAGTTTGCACCGCCCACGATGAATGTTGTCGTGCGAGCCGCCGCCAATCCAATGAATCTAGGCGCGGCTCTGCAAGCGCAAGTCGGTGCAGTCGATAAAGCCGTAACGCTCTCGGCGGTCACATCGATGGATGATGTTCTGGGCGCATCGGCAGCTCAGCCGCGATTCTCATCGCAAGTGCTGGGGATTTTTGCGGCGCTCGCTCTGTTGCTCGCCGCGATCGGCCTTTACGGTTTGATGGCCTATTCCGTCACCCAACGAAGAAATGAAATCGGAATCCGCATGGCCTTAGGGGCTTCGCGCGAAGACATTCTTAGGCTCGTGCTCCGGTACGGCTCAGCCTTGGCGCTCGCTGGCATGGGAATTGGACTGACCGCATCGATGATCGCGACTCGTCTGTTGTCGAGCATGCTGTTCTCGGTCAGTCGGACTGATCCGCAAACATTCTTAGGCGTTGCTCTTCTGTTGGCTGCGGTTGCGCTGAGTGCGTCCTACATCCCCGCCCGCCGCGCCGCGAAAGTCGATCCCATGGTGGCCCTGCGGTACGAGTGAGGAGAGATTGATGTCTGGAGTACTTCAAGACTTACGCTACGCATTCCGCCAGATTCAGAAGGCGCCGGCCTTCGCCGCCGTCGCGGTCGTCACCCTCGCGCTCGGCATAGGCGCGAACACTGCGATTTTCAGCGTTGTGAATAGTGTCCTGCTTCGCGCACTGCCATTCAAAGACGCTGACCGTCTGGTCCGGATCTGGCATACACCGCCGCGGAGCAGTTTTCCTGGAATGAACCAATTTGCCGTTTCACCTGCCAACTACCTCGATTGGCAAGACCAGAACCATGTCTTCGACAGCATGGCAATCTACGGTTATCGCGGGTTTACGCTGACCACCGGAGGCAAAGCCGAGCAGGTCGCCGCGAGCGCTGTTTCAGCTAAATTTTTCTCCACTCTCGGCGTTCAGCCTATTATCGGCCGCGTGCTCTTGCCCGATGAAGACCAGCCCGGGCGCTCAAACGTGGTTGTTCTCAGCCATCGCTTCTGGCAGGAGCATTTTGGTTCCAATCGCGAGATCGTCGGCCACAACATCACCGTCGACGGCATAGCTTATTTGGTTGCCGGCGTGATGCCACCAAGCCTCCGCTTCCCGGACTTTGCCCAGATGTGGACACCACTCGCCTGGACCGATCAGGACAGAGCCGTTCGCGGCAATCACAACTACCTGGTGATCGCGCGGCTCAGGCCCGGCGTTGACCTGAAGCAGGCACAGGCAGAGATGAATACAATTTCGGGTCGCCTGCAGCAGCAATATCCCGCAGACGACAAAGGGTGGGGCGCAGTGGTACTGCCGCTTCACTCAGATCTGGTGAGCGATGTACGCCCTGCACTCCTGGTGTTGCTCGGAGCAGTGGGATTCATTCTCCTCATCGCCTGCGTTAACGTAACCAACCTTTCGCTGGCCAGGATTTTCAGCCGTCACAAGGAAATTGCCATTCGCACTGCCCTGGGCGCAAGTTCCGCGCGCATCGTTCGCCAGATTCTGGCTGAGAGTGTGGTTCTCGCGCTGCTCGGAGGCGCGCTCGGGCTCACCTATGCGCAATATGGCATCCGGTTGATCATGGCCTTCCTCGCCGATAAATTGCCCGCCTCGGTCGAGGCCAGCATGAATATCAAGGTACTCGCCTTCACCGCTGTTGTCTCCGTGCTCACCGGCGTGATCGCCGGAATTCTACCGGCGTTGCAGCTGAGCCGGGGCAACGTTAATCAGGAGCTGAAACAGGGATTGGGGCGGACCGACGCCGACTCCGGTGGCAAACGTACCCGCAGCATTCTGGTGGTCGTAGAGGTCGCATTGTCTTTGGTCCTGCTGATTGGCGCAGGTTTAATGATCCGCAGCTTCCAGATGCTCCGACAAGTGAATCCCGGGTTTGAATCGCACGGGGTTTTGACCATGACCGCCGCAGTTTCAAGCGCAAAGTTTCCTGAGCCGGCGCAACAGATCAGCTTTTTCGAGCGCGTGCTTGAACGCACCCGCGCGCTTCCGGGAGTTCTCTCCGCCGGAGTAATTGACGATCTCCCGCTGAGCGGAAACGGCTCCCATCAGCCGATCGCAGTCGAAGGCCGCCCGGTAGTGCCAATGTCAGAACAACCCGAAGTCGATGTGCGCGTCATCAGTGCGGGGTACACGAGCGCGCTGCGTATCCCGGTCTTGCGCGGGCGCGATTTCGACTCCTCAGATGTTGCCGGACGCCCCGCGACAACTCTCGTCAGCGCATCGCTGGCTAAGGAGTTCTGGCGAAATGAAAATCCCATCGGAAAACACATAACTCTGACATTCTTTCCGGGTGTCGTTCGCGAGGTTATCGGCGTTGTCGGCGACGTGAAGGGGGACGGACTCGACCAGAGTCGCCCGACGGCAACCCTTTACGTTCCGCTAACTCAGTTGACCACACCGGCGAGCGGCGGATGGCGTTCATTTCCCATGGCCATTGTCGTTCGCTCCAGTTCAACTCCCGTGAGCTTAGTTTCCCCGGTGACCAATGCTGTTCGCGAAGTTGATGCAGATGTTCCCGTGCGCGACGTGCTCACGATGGACGACCTGGTAACCAATTCGCTCTCGCAACAACGATTCAATCTTTCACTCCTCGGAGCTTTCGCCATGCTCGCCCTGATTCTGGCGGCGATCGGAATTTACAGCGTTTTGTCGTACAGCGTGAGGCGGCGCGTGCAGGAAATCGGAATTCGCCTGGCATTAGGCGCGAGTTTATCCGATGTCCTGCACATGATCGTCCTCGAAGGCATGAGGCCCACGCTGCTGGGGATGAGTATCGGAGTGGTTGGCGCGCTGGCGCTCGCGCGTGTGATGTCGAGCCTGGTTTATGGCGTGAAGCCCACCGACCCTCTGACCTTCCTCTCGGTAGCGGCGGTGCTCGCGATTGTCGCGCTATTTGCCAGCCTGATTCCCGCTTACCGCGCCGCCAAGGTCGATCCCATGGTGGCGCTGCGCTACGAGTGAGGGAACGTGAGGAGTGGCTTGATCCAGGACCTTAAATACGCATGGCGGCAGTTGCGCAAAAACCCTGGGTTTACGGCGGTTGCTGTCCTTATTCTGTCGTTGGGGACGGGCGCCAACACCGGCATTTTCACTCTGGTCAATGCGGTTCTGCTGAAATCCTTACCCGTGCCGAGTCCCGAGCAGCTTTTCCTGATTCGGCAGCATGACCGGTTTGCGGACGAGACGCGAGTCTCTTATCCACTTTACGACCGGATGTTGAAGACAATGCCTGGTTCGGCAAGCCTGGCTGCGATGACTCCGGTAGGCGATTTCTACGTGGGAATTGGGAAAAGCCAGCTCCAGCTGACGAAGGGCCAACTTGTATCGGGAAATTTTTTCCAGACGTTTGGAACATTTCCGTTAGTCGGCAGACTGCTAAGCGCCGAAGACAATCGAAATATCGATGGACATCCAGTGGCGGTGATCAGTTACGCGTGCTGGAACCGTTGCTTCGCGGCTGATCCTCACGTGGTTGGGCGCGAACTGATTGTTAATGGCGTGAGTCTCACGGTGGTGGGAGTCGCGGCGCGCAACTTCTTTGGCGTGGAGCCGGGAAGAGCACCGGATTTTTGGCTTCCGCTCATGATGCAGTCGTCCCTCGATTACGCCCAACACTACAGCAAAAGCACCGCCGCGCATCAGGAGAGGCCGTGGGTATTACAAGACGACATTACTTGGCTGGAACTCGTGCTGCGGGCGAGACATCGGGACGAATTGGGCCATATTTCCGGAACCCTGAACCAACTGTTTTCCGAAGATGCGTGGGAGAAGGGCGTAGGAGCAACCACTCAAGACGGGCAGGCTCGATTCAATGATCAGCTAGTCGTTGAGCCCGGCGGACAGGGAATCAAAACATTGCAAAGACAGTTCGCACGACCGCTGCTGGTGTTGACAGCAATGGTCGGCCTGGTGTTGCTGATCGCTTGCGCGAATCTTGCCAGCCTGCTGCTGGCACGGGGTACGAACCGCATGCGCGAGATGGCAGTACGGCTGTCAATTGGCGCGACCCGAAGCCGCCTCGTCCGGCAGCTTCTGACGGAATCTTTGCTGCTTTCGATTCTTGGTGGTTTGCTTGGGATCTGGGTGGCCTACGGCTGTGACCGGGTCTTGCCCAAATGGGCATCCCTCGAATCGTTCCCCATTCCGCTCAATCTTGCGCCGGATGCGCGAGTCCTGCTCTTCAGCATCGCCGTTGTGGTGGCCGCAGGGCTTCTCTTCGGCTCGGCTCCGGCGTTCCAAGGATCCCGCATCGAACCCATCAATGCTCTCAAGGCAAGCGCGACGCGGGCATCCAGCACCCAGCTTACGCGAGCCCAATGGCCACTCCGACAGGCTCTGGTCGTCGCACAATTTGCCCTATCGCTTGTGCTTATGGTCGGCGCTGGCCTGTTCCTTCGCACCTTGCGAAATTTTGTGCGGCTCGATCCTGGATTTGATCGCGAGCATATCCTCAGTGTCTGGCTCGATACGAGCATCCGGCATTACCGCCATGATCAACTGCTTTCGCTTTACCACGAGGTCCTCGATCGTGTGCAAGCTCTCCCCGGAGTAAGGTCGGCGTCTCTTGCCGTTTGCCCGCTTGCCTCTAGCTGCAGGAGCGCCAGTGACATATACGTGCCAGGAGCCGCCAGGGTCGCGGCAACGCCACAGGTGAATGTGGTCAGCTTGGAGTACTTCGAAAACACGCGGATTCCGCTCCTGCGCGGGCGCGAGTTTACTGCCCGCGACACCGAGAGGGCCCCACATGTGGCGACAATTAATCAAATGCTGGCCCGCAAACTCTTCGCGGACGAAGATCCTATCGGCCGACGTTTCGGCTTTGACTCCAGCTCTGCAAGCGAGTTTCAAATCATCGGGGTCGTCGCCGACGCCCAGATCAATGGCCCTCGGGAAAACGCACCACCCCTGGTCTACTTCCCGTTGTTGCAGTTTGTTCCCGACGTTCACAGCCTCGACGTTCGTGCTATCGCCAATCCTGCCTCGTTAACCGAACAGGTGCGCCAGGTTCTTAAGAGTATCGATCCCGATCTCCCCATCGGGAAAATTACCACTTTGGCAGAACAGGTGAGCAGCAATCTGGCGCAGGAACGGCTGATTACCAGGCTGACGACCGTCTTTGGTGCCCTGGCGTTAATTGTCGCTTGCATCGGTCTCTATGGAGTTACGGCGTTTGCGGTTGCACGGCGGACCGGTGAGATCGGGATCAGGTTAGCCTTAGGGGCTTCACGTAAGACGGTCCTTTGGCTTGTTTTGCGTCAGACACTCGTTTTAATTGGTAGCGGCATTGCCGCAGGCTTGTTTTTGGCACTTTCGGCTGCACGCAGTGTAAGCAGCCTGCTGTTCGGCCTGAGTCCGTACGATCCTTCTACCATACTGGGGGCTGCCGCACTGCTGATGACTGTTTCCGTCGCTGCGGCCCTCACGCCGGCTTGGCGAGCGACCAAGGTCGATCCCATGGTGGCGCTGAGATACGAGTGAAATATTTCGGGTGAACGATGAGGAACGTGATGGAAGACGTTCGATACGGATTGAGGCTGCTGCGGAAGTCGCCTGCCTTCACGATTGTGGCGGTGCTCACGCTGGCTCTCGGCATCGGCGCCAACACGGCAATTTACACGTTGCTCGACCAAGCGCTGTTGCGCAGTCTGCCCGTGAAAGAACCAAACCGACTTGTGTTCCTGCGATTTTCAGGCGGCGATACGGGAAGCACGCACGCTCGTGGCGGCTCCCAAAAGGTATTTTCCTACCCCATGTACCGCGATTTGCGCGACCGCAATTCCGTTTTCAGCGGACTCATTGCCACTGCTTGGGCGCAGGTCAGTGTGCAATGGCACAACCAACCTGACTTGGCGGACGCGGAGTTGGTTTCCGGCAATTACTTCGATGTGCTTGGGCTCCAGCCTGCACTCGGCCGTTTGTTGGTGTCCTCGGACGATTTGGTGCAAGAAGGCAATCCCGTCGCGGTGCTCAGCTTTAACTATTGGCAGCGCCGGTTCGGCGCCGATCCGAAGATTGTGAACCAGAGTATTTCGATCAATGGCCATCCTTTTACTGTGATTGGTGTTGCGCCGCCCAGTTTTCATAGCGTGGTCAGCGGAGATAACCCGGGGGTCCTTGTGCCCATGACGATGAAACCGGAGATAACCCCGGGCTGGAATGATCTCGAAGAACGTCGATCAAAGTGGCTGAACATCGTCGGAAGGTTCAAGCCCGGGCTCACACACCCGCAGGGCCAGGCAGCTATCGATGCTCTTTGGCGTTCGATTCGCGCGGAAGAGCTTAAGCAAATAGGGCGCACCTCGCAACGATTCCGCGATGCTTTCCTCACAAACTCTCATTTGTTTCTCCATGACGGCTCGAAAGGTGTACCCATGCACGCAACAATGTCCACAACCTTGCTGATCGTAATGGCATTGGCAGGGCTGGTGGCGTTCATGTCGTGCGCGAATGTAGCCAGTCTGCTGCTGGTGCGAGTGGCGCGGCGTACTCGCGAGATCTCAGTCCGCTACGCACTGGGGGCACAGCGGCGGCGGCTGATGCAGCAGTTGTTGGCAGAAGGCATGCTGTTGGGACTTGCGGGCGGTGCAATTGGAATCGTCGTGGCCCCGCAGATAGCTGCTTTATTGATTCACACAATTTTAAGCGGCAAGGCCGGCCATCTTGCCTTCAGCTCGCGTCCCGACCAGCGAATTCTGATGTTCAACTTCGGGTTGACGCTGTTCGTGAGCGTGCTCTTCAGTTTGGTTCCGGCATTGCAATTTCGCCGACCTGACGTCACTCAGGCGCTAAAACAACAAGCAGCCGTAGTTGCGGGCGGATCGGCTTACTTGCGTTGCTCGTCCGTAGCCGCACAAATCGCGCTCAGCCTATTGTTGCTGATCGGAGCCGGCCTTTTTGTCCGTTCTTTACACAATCTGAAAACACTTGATGTCGGGTTTACCACAGACCATTTGCTCACTTTTGCCGTCGACCCGAAGCTAGCTGGATACGAGGACAATCAGACCATTGCCCTATATCAAGAAATACTGGACAAGCTGGCCAGTATGCCCGGTCTCCGATCCGCTGCGGCCACGAATGATCCTGAGCTCGCCGAAAACAATTGGGGAAACAACATTACCATCGCCGGCTATCGTGCTGCCGAAGGTGAAGACATGAACGTCGAATGGGCGCGGGTGAGCGCTAAATATTTCTCGACAATGAAAATGCCTTTGCTTGCTGGCAGGGAAATCGAGGAGCACGACCGTTCGGGTACGCAGAAGGTGGCGGTGGTAAACGAGACTTTCGCCAGGCGCTACTTCGGGCGGCCTCAAGATGCGCTCGGCCACTACTTCTGTGCCGGCGCTGGCGACGTAAAGCCGAACATCGAGATCGTGGGGGTTGTCAAAGATGCAAAGCATAACGGTGTTCGCGAGAACATCCGTCGTGCGGTTTTCACACCTTACTTGCAGGACTCGCAGCTAGGTGTTGTTTACCGCTTCGGAATGACCTTTTACGTGCGCACCTGGCAAGATCCCAAGGCCGCAGAGTCCACGATCCGCGCCGGCATGCAGGCGCTCGATTCAAAGCTCGTTCTTGATGCCTTCCGAACCATGCAAGAGCAGGTGGATGAAAACCTGAGCGACGATCGTGTGATCGCCTTGCTGGCCACCTCGTTCGGTCTGCTCGCCGCGCTGATGGCGGCGATTGGCATTTATGGCGTGCTGGCGTACTCGGCCGCGCAGCGCACGCGGGAAATCGGCATACGAATCGCAATGGGAGCCAGTCGCAGCGAAGTTGTCCGAATGGTGCTTTCTGACGTAGCCCGGTTGGCGACGATTGGCATTGCCCTCGGAATGCCCCTCGCGTTGCTGTTGACTCGCACGGTGCGCAATCGGTTATTTGGAATTTCAAATTACGATCCGGTGACGCTCGTTGTTGTCTGCGCAGCGATCTTGGCAGTTGCGCTCGCGGCGGCTGCGTTGCCCGCCCGCCGCGCCGCCAAGGTCGATCCCATGGTGGCGCTGCGCTATGAATAATAAGGATGAACCATGACCGGACTGGCTCAAGACGTTCGTTACGCGCTCCGGCAAATACGCAAAAGGCCGGGCTTCACTACGACCGTGGTGTTCACCCTGGCACTGGCGATAGGTGTCAGCACAGCCGTATTCAGCGTCATTTATGCCATGCTGATCCGCCCGCTTCCCTACGACCGTTCCGACCGCATCTTTTCTCTCCAGACGTGGTCGCCGCAGGGTTACACCCAGCCTGCTTCCTATCCGGAGTATCTCGATTGGCGACGTGAGAACCACGTGTTTTCCGCGCTGGCAGCTTTCAATTCTTACGGCGCGAACTTCGAAGGACCTTCCGGACCGGTGGCTGTTCCGAAAGTCTCAGGTACGGACAACTTCTTTGAAATCTTCGGAGTTGCTCCTTACCTGGGCAGAACGTTTTCCGCCGGCGCGGACCAGCCCGGCAGGGATGACATTGCTGTTTTAAGCTATGAGGCCTGGCAGCAGTATTTCGGATCGCAAGCTGGCGCCATCAGCCAAACCATCAAGCTGGATGGTCTGCCGTACACGGTCATTGGGGTAATGCCTGCCGGATTCCGATATCCCATCAGCGTACGAGGCGCGATCTACACTCCCCTGCACATGCCAAAAGCCTTGGCCGAAGCCCGCGGCTCGCACTGGCTGCCCACCATGGCAAGGCTCAAGGACGGCACTTCCCGCGAGCAGGCACAAGCCGACATGAACCGCGTGTTGGGCGACATCGGACGGGCATTTCCCGAACGCAAGGGCCGCCGCATGCAGCTCGTCGGGATTAGCGCAGGCATCGTGGGCAACACCGTTGCACCGCTCAAGGTTCTGATTTTCGCCGTACTCGCGCTGTTGGCGATAGGTTGCGTCAACGTCGCTGGGCTGCTGCTTGCTCACGGAGTTCAGCGCGAGAGGGAAGTAGCGCTTCGCTGTGCCGTCGGGGCCGGCCGTACCCGGGTTGTGCGGCAGATGCTGACCGAAGCCATCCTACTTGCTTCTCTCGGCGCACTCGCAGGCACGGTTTTGGCCGCCGGGTTGCTGAAGGCAATCCGAACTCTGTTGATCGCCGCGCTGGCGCGAGGCGCTGAGGTACATCTTGATACGACCGCTCTGCTGGTCGCGATCACTCTCGCCATCCTGACCAGTCTGGTGGCGGGCGTCGGACCGGCATTTCGTCTATCGGCGATTGCTCCCAATCTCGCTCTGAAAACAGGCGGCAGCACCGGCTCCAGCCGGGCGCAACACCGCCTCCGGTCAGGATTCATCGTGGCGCAAGTGGCGCTGGCTTTGGTGCTGCTCGTAACTTCCGGCCTGTTGTTGCGTGCTCTGGCGAGTCTGCGCGGAACCGATCTTGGATTCGATCCGGATCGGTTGCTGACTTCCGAAATCGATCTCTCCCCCGCTACTTATGAACGCCGTGATGTCATCGCGAGTTTTTATCGGCCTCTACTGGAAAAAGTACACGGCATGCCGGGCGTCAAGGCCGCGGGCTTGATCCAGGTTTTGCCCATCCACAACTGGGGCTGGAACAGCGACATGCACGTAGTCGGACACCCGCCCGATCCTCCCAATCAGGAACGCCTGGCTGAAAGCCGCTTTGTCAGTCCCAGCTATTTCAACGCGCTCGGAATCTCGCTGGTTCGGGGACGGCGGCTGGATGAACAACTGGATACTCGTACCTCTCAGCCCGTAGTCGTGGTCAATGAAGCCTTCGTAAAGAAGTTCTTTTCGGAGGGCGAAGACCCGATCGGAAAGTACGTTGAGGGCTGGATAGGCAAGCTCAGGATAGTCGGCGTCGTGCGCTCCATCCGGCAAAACATCTACCAGCCTGCCATGGCCGAAATGGATTTCTCCATTTATCAGATTCCGCCCCAGGACCAATGGCAAGTGATCTCGGAGACGTCGCTCCTGGTGCGGACGGCTGTCGAACCCGAATCGATCGTGTCCAGCTTGCGGCGCGTGTTTCATGAGCTTGATCCCGGCCTGCCTTTTCGCGAGCCGCTGACAATGCGGCAAGTTGTCACTGATGTACTGGTCCTCGAGCGCCTGGAAAACTGGCTGCTTGGCACGTTCGCCGCCATGGCGGCGTCGCTTGCTGTCGTTGGACTCTATGGATTGGTAAGCCATGAAGTAGAACTGTCAACCCGAGACATCGGTGTGCGCATGGCGCTCGGGGCGACACGCATTACGGTCCTCGGATCGGTTTACCGCCGCGTGGCTCTGATGTTAGCCGTTGGCGTGCTGGCTGGACTGCTGCTGACCGAAGCAGCACGGAAGCTGATCTCCGCCATAGTGACGATTAACGCAGCCAAGGACTTCGGCGTGATCTTTGCTTTGGCAACGGCGCTGTTTCTTGCCGGAATACTATCTGTCCTGGTGCCCGCGCGCCGTGCGGCTTCGGTCGATCCCATGGTGGCGCTGCGATACGAGTAGAGGAGTAAATACGAGAATGGCCAGTTTCCTCGAGGATATTCGCTACGCTTTTCGCCGGTTGCGGAAGACTCCCGGATTCACGGCCGTATCCATAATCACGCTGGCGCTTGGCATCGGCGCCAACACCGCGATCTTCTCCCTCACTGACCAGATTCTTTTGAGGTTGTTGCCGGTCTCCCATCCTGAGGAACTGGTGGTTCTGCGCTCGCCGGGAGCAACTCGAGGACACACCTGGAGCGATGGGCTGGAGGGCGGCACATTTTCCTATCCGATGTATAAGGACTTGCGTGATCGAAATCAGGTCTTTTCCGGCGTGATTGCCCGTTATCCGCTTTCCCTCAGCGTGGCCGGACACGGTCAAACCGAACGTGTGGCTGGTGAACTGGTGTCTGGCAACTATTTTCAGGTGCTCAGCGTGAATCCGGTGTTCGGGCGCGTCTTCACCTCCGAGGACGAAACTGCACCGGGGGCAAATGAGGTGGCGGTGTTGAGCTATGGCTACTGGGCCCGGCACTTCGGAGCCAACCCTGCCGTCCTGAACCAGCAACTTGTCGTAAATGGGATTCTCTTGACGGTGGTTGGAGTAACCCGTCCCGGTTTTAGTGGCGTCGAGATCGGTCAAGTCCCAGAAATATTTGTTCCCATCACGATGAAAGCGCAAATGACGCCCAACTGGAACGGACTCGAAGATCGAAGCGACCACTGGGTCGCGATCTTCGGGCGTCTAAAACCGGGCTTGTCTCCCGCTCAGGCACACAGTGGAGTGCAACCTCTTTACCATGCTCTCCTCGAGTTCGAGTGGCCGCTGTCCAAGAGCTCGGCTGCCGACAAAGAGCGTTTTGTTGGCAGGCCCTTGCTCCTCGATCCTGGAGCGAACGGACGCCCGATTGTGCAACTCGATGCGAAACAGCCGCTGCTTTTTCTGACTGCGATGGTAAGTCTCATTCTGCTGATCGCGTGCGCGAATCTGGCCAGCCTGCTAATTGTACGGGGGGAGGCTCGGCGGCGTGAAGTAGCGGTCCGGTTGTCGCTCGGCGCCTCGCAGCAGCGCATCCTTAGGCAGTTGTTCACCGAAATTCTGATGCTGACCGCTGCCGGTGGCGCACTCGGATTGGGCTTGGCGTCCTGGACGACCAAAATTCTTGTCACCGCCTTGGCCAGTGGTGCAGCCGTTGCTGGTCTCGAAGCGGGTCTGGATTACCGGGTTCTCAGCTTCGCGATAGCCGCCTCCTTCGGTGCGTCCTTGCTGTTCGGCTTGGCGCCCGCGTTCCGCTCTACCCGTGTCGATGTACACGGTGCACTCAAAGAACAAGGATCGAGTCTCTCGGGGACTCGGACCAATGTGCTTCTCCGCAAAGCGTTGATCGTGTGCCAGGTGGGCCTGACAGCCGCTTTGTTGGCAGGAGCGGGGTTGTTCACCCACAGCTTGGTTAATCTGAAGAGGCTCAGCCTCGGATTACGCACCGACCACGCGATCGAGTTTTCTATCGCACCGGGTCTCAATCGTTACACGCCTGCCCGGACGGTTGCTTTCTGCGATCGCCTGCAAGAAACCATTGCCCGGCTGCCGGGCGTCGAGTCCGTCAGTGCGGCTCGGGTTCCAGTCCTCACAGACAGCGATGCTGGCGCAGATGTCACTTTGGAAGGCTACGTCCCGGCGGCGGATGAAGAACTGCATTTTTTCGAAAATTGGGTTGGACCCAATTACTTCGAAACGCTCGGAATCCCGCTTGCGTCAGGGCGTGAGTTCCGTGCCGCTGACGGTCCGGATTCACCCAAGGTGGCGATCATTAACAAAACGGCGGCACAGCGATATTTCGCTCGCCGCAATCCGGTGGGCTTGCATCTTGCGTTGGGGGCGGGTAGCGGTGCGCATCCCGACATCGAGATCGTCGGCGTAGCGGAAGACAGCAAGCATACGAATGTTCGCGATCCCGTCCATCCTTTTGTCTACATCCCTTACGCACAGGATAAGACCCTCAGCCACGTCACCTTCTATGTGCGCACAGCCGGAGATCCTGCTGCTATGAGCAGAAGGTTGCGGAAGGCAGTCGCGGAGTTAGATCCGGCCTTACCCGTTTACGACCTGAGGACATTGGACCAACAACTGGACGATTCACTCTTTGCTGATCGATTGGTCACCTTCCTGTCGCTCTCGTTGGGAGGACTAGCGTGCCTCTTGGCAGCTATCGGCCTCTACGGAGTGATGGCTTACCTGGTGACTCGCCGTACGCGAGAGATTGGTGTCCGCATAGCGCTCGGCGCCACTCGCAAGAATATCGCCTGGTTGCTGTTGCGGGAAGGGCTGCGCATGATGTTGGCTGGACTCGCCATTGGTCTGGCGCTCGCGGCCCTGGCCGGTCGTTGGATCGAATCCCAGCTATTTGGCGTCAAGGCGAGCGACCCCTTCGTCTTCGGATCTGTGATTGCATTGCTTTCCGCGATAGCCCTGCTCGCCGGTGGACTGCCAGCGCGCAAAGCAGCGACTCTGGAGCCTATGGTTGCGCTGCGCTACGAGTGAGGGAACAGAATGAACGCTCTGATACAAGACCTTCGCTATGGGCTACGACAGTTGCACAGCAATCCAGGGTTTACCGCAACTGTGGTCCTTACGCTGGCGCTTTCGGTCGGTGCAAACACCGCAATTTTTTCCATAGTGAATGCACTGATGCTTAAAAGCCTTCCTTACTCACATCCGGAGCGCATTGGCACCATTTTCACCAGGATTTCGGGTCCCACGTCTTCGGATGAGCGGCACCATTTGAATGGTGAACAATGGGAGCTGCTGCGTGACAATGTCCCATCCTTAATCTCCGCCCTGTCAGGGACGAGAACGTCAGGCGTCAATTTGGAATCGGGTTCCCGGGTGCAGTATGTTCAAGCGGGACGCATCTCAGCGCACTACCTCGATGTTCTAGCTGTTCACCCAATCATGGGGCGCAATTTCTCAGAGGCGGAAGACCTTCCGCATGGACCGAAGACGGCGATCTTGAGCTACGGCTTGTGGCGCAGTACGTTCGGCTCTGACCCCAAGATGGTGGGCCAAGCCATTCTTTTGAAGGGTGAGCCGTATACCGTGATCGGTGTGCTCCCTCAAGGCGCAACAACTCCCTTGAACGCCGATCTTTATACCGCACTACAGCCCAGCCGCCAAGGCGAAGGAATGGGAACAAACTTTGAGTGCATCACCCGTGTGCGCGATGGCGCGAACTGGCAGGAGGCGGACGCCCAAATCAACCGCACTTGGTTGCATCGTTCAAACCGCTATGAACTGGGAGACAACCCCGGGGCAACCGTGGCTTACTACTCCGTTCCGCTCCAAAAAGGACAGACTGCCACGCTGCGTCCACAGGTGCTCGCTCTGATGCTGGCGGCGGGATTCATTCTGCTGATCGCCTGCGCGAACCTTGCGTCTCTGACGCTAGTACGCGTGCTACGGCGCACGCCTGAAATAGCAACCCGGCTGGCGCTTGGAGCCTCACGCTGGCAGATTCAAAAACAACTCTGGGTCGAAAATCTCCTGCTGGCATTCGCGGGCGGAACAGCCGGCGTCGTGGTCGCTTTTGCTGGTTCACGTGGACTGCTCCTGCTGCTACCCGAACACCTTCTGCCCGTGGCCGACTTATCCCTCGACGGCCGCGTGCTGGAATTTACTTTTTTCCTCTCCCTGCTGACTAGCGTACTTTTTGGCATGCTTCCTGCCCTTACAACGCGAAAATCTGATCTGCGTGCCGCCAGCGCCAGTCGCGGCCTGACCGGCGGAGATCGCTTGCGCGTGCGGCAGGCCTTGATTATGGGCGAGGTCGCGCTCACCGTTGTATTGTTGGCCGCTTCAGGTCTGCTCGTCCGCACTCTCATCCACCTGGAAACCTTGCCACCCGGATTCAACCCAACTGGAGTGATGACGGCGAGGGCATCGCTGGACAATGTGCGATATCACGACGCAGCAGTTTTCCGAAAGCTGCTCATTGAAAGCACCTCCGCCATGCGAGAAATTCCCGGAGTGCAACGGGCCGCTGTCGGCCTAAGCCTGCCCTATGAGCGTGCGCTGAATACCGGAGGGATAGCCATCAGCGACGGTAAAGAAGCGGGACAGAAAGTTATGGCGGCTGAGGTATACATCACGCCTGATTACTTCGCGGCATTCGAGATTCCGGTCCTGGCGGGCCGCGCCTTTACCGAAGCAGATGGCCAGGGTGCGCCGCGGGTGGCTATTGTCAACCAGACCTTCGTGCGCAAGTTTTTCCATGGAGCAAATGCAGTTGGTCGTCACATCGATAAGGACACGATGATTGTCGGAGTAGTTGAGGATGTAGCCATGGCGCCGAGCATTGACTCTGCCGCGCCTCTTACCAGCGACCAAACAATGTATGTTCCTGCCGCGCAAATGGAGGCCAGGCAGCTCTCGTTGCTTCACGTGTGGTTCCAGCCTAGCTGGATTGTTCGCACATCTGGGTCGGCGCAAGGACTGACCTCACATATGCAACGCGCGCTTGCGAGTGTCGATCCGAACTTGCCCTTTTCCGGGTTCTACAGAATGAGCGACCTGCTCGCCAAGACCCTAGCGACGCAGCGCGTTGAAGTGGCGTTGCTGAGCGCAATGGCGGCTCTCGCCCTGATGTTGAGTGCTGTCGGAATTTTCGCACTGGTAGCAAATATAGTGGCGCAGAGAACCCGAGAAATCGGCATCCGCATCGCTCTGGGCTCCACCCTTCGTCAAGCCATGTTCCATATTGGAGTGCCGGGGGTACGAGCCGCAGTACTGGGGCTCGTCGTGGGTTTGATCTTGTGTGTGGGAGCACTGCGAGTCATGAGCAGCGTGCTCTACGGGATCTACGTTTACGATGCGCCTACAATCATCGCAGTCGTTTTGATGCTCGCCTCTGTGACGATCATTGCCACCACTGTGCCAACTCTGCGAATTGCACGAATCGATCCTGCGAAAACGTTGCGAGAGGAATAAGAAATTAAGGTGACGGTGAAATTCGATCGGTCGAGGCGGGAGGAGTGACGGAAATTCGATGAATGGCTTAGTGCAGGATCTCAAGTACGCGCTGCGGCAGCTGCGGAAAAGACCGGGGTTCACCCTGATTGTGATCCTGACGCTGGCGTGCGGAATCGGAGCGAACACCGCGTTGTTCTCGGTCGTGAATGCGGTCTTACTGAAGCCGCTCCCGGTCAGGAATCCAACTGGGCTGGCGCTGATGGTGGGGGACTCGAAGGACCGAAGAATTCCGGTGCCGGGAGGCTACGACGGGAACGCTACGTCGGATTTCTCCACCACCGGCCACTTGCAGGGCACATCCTTCCCATACATCACCCTCGATCGTATGCGGCAGGCCAGGGACCTGTTCTCCGACGTATTCGCGTTCGCGACCAACGAGAAGCTGAACGTCATCGCCAACGGCCGGGCGGAACTGGCAGTGGGACAATTTGTGACCGGTGATTACCACCACGGCCTGGGTGTGCGTGCGTGGCGTGGTCGCCGCTACACTAGCCGCGGTCGCGCTACTGGCGGCCTATTTTCCCGGACGCCGTGCCGCCCGCACCGATCCGATGGTCGCGCTTAGATACGAGTGACTTCGTGCACAATTTAGGAGAGGCATGATCCAACTCAAGAATCTGGAACGCAGCTACAAAACTCGCGCCGGGCAGTTCTGGGTCCTGCGCCGCATTAATTTGGAGATTCGCGAAGGCGAGTTCATCACCATCATGGGCCCGTCCGGGGCAGGGAAGTCCTCTCTATTGAATGTCCTCGCCTTGCTCGATGACGGCTGGCAGGGCGAGTTCTGGTTTCGCGGCGAGGCCGCCCACCAAATGAAACGCAAACAGCGAAGTGAACTCGCCAAGCGCAATATCGGGATGGTCTTTCAGAGCTATCACCTGCTCGATGAACTGACCGTAAGGGAAAACATCGATCTTCCACTCTCTTATAAAGACATCCCGCACAAGCAGCGCCAGGGTATGGTGGCCGACACCCTCGACCGCTTCCAGATTGTCGCCAAGAAGGATCTGTTTCCCAGCCAACTGTCCGGCGGCCAACAACAGTTGGTCGGAGTCGCGCGGGCCGTGATCCACAAACCGGCGCTTCTCCTTGCGGATGAACCCACCGGCAATCTTCATTCCAGCCAGGCCAAAGAAATCATGGAACTCTTTCGTGAGCTGAATCAGCAGGGAACCACGATCGTTCAAGTAACACACTCGGAGACCAACGCTGCTTACGGCTCGCGCACCATTCAATTGCGCGACGGTTGGATGGTCGCCGACACGGCTAATCCCGACCTGCAGGCTTACGAGGCGGTGAAGCCATGAAAGACAGCCTACAGACATTGGGGATAGCGCAGTTGCTCGGATGCTTTGTCGTTTGCTTTGCTTCCGCGATCTCGGCCCAGACGAACGCCTCCGGGCTGCTCCAGATGCCGAAATCGCACAATCCTTTGAGTGCATATTCCCCGAGTGTAGCTCCCGAACCGGAGCTCATCAATTCTCCGGATCTGACCCGACTCATTCGTGACGGCAAGCTGTATTTATCCCTGAAAGACGCGATCCGCCTGGCTTTAGAGAACAACCTTGATATTGCCATTGCCCGCTACAATCTGCCGATTGCCGACACCGATCTCTTGCGCACGAAAGGCGGCGGAGCTTTTCGCGGGGTAAACGCCGGTGTCGTCGAAGGCACTCCGGGCGGTGGAGTTGGCGGCTTCGGCACGGGAGCGCCGGGCGCCGGTGCCGGCGGCACGACCGCCGGAGCGGGCGGAGCCGGAGCCGGCGCTTCCGGTCTGGTCGAATCCACCCTGGGCACCGGAACTGCCGTCCCGTCCTATGACTTATCGATCATCGGCTCGGTAGGAGCCGAGCACTTAACCAGCCCGCTGGCCAACCGGCAAATCTACGGGGTGCCGTCTCTCCAGCTCAATACTGGCCAGGCCAACTTTGGGGTTAGCCAGGCGTTTGCCACCGGCGCCAGTATTTCCTTCGAGTTCAACAACGCCCGCCAGACCTCCAATAGCCCATTCAATATTCTCGCTCCCATCCTGAACGCGAGCTACAGGCTCTCTTTTCACCAGCCGTTGCTTGCCGGTTTCGGGCTGGGTCCCAATCTCCGCTACCTGCGCATTGCCAAGAACAACAAGAAGATTTCCGATATCGCGTTTAAGGACCAGGTCATGGCCACGGTGACGCAAATCGAGAACATCTATTGGGATCTGGTGAACTCCTACGAACAGGCGCAAGTCAACGAACAGTCGCTGGCCTTCGCCCAGCGCTCTCTGGACAATGCCAAAAAACAGCTCCAACTCGAAAGCGTCCCGGCTATGGACGTGATGCGGGCGGAAGCCGAAGTTTCCAAGCGGGACCAGGATTTGACGGTGGCGCGAACCAGCCTTCAGCTGCAGGAACTGTTGATGAAGAATGCTCTGACCAAGAGTCTCGACGACCCGCTGCTGGAGTCGATGCCGGTCGTTCCCGTCGATCGTCTCGAACCGGCTCAGGCGCCGCCCGCCCCGCAATCCGTGCAGGAACTGATTGCCCAGGCGTTGCGGGAACGCCCGGAACTTGCCGAATCGGATGTCGATTTGGTTAACCGGCAGATTAGCCGAAAGGCCGCGAGGAATGCGTTGCTGCCGTCGTTGTCGCTGGTCGGCTTTTACGGAGGATCAGGATTGGCCGGTCCGCTGAACCCCCTTTCCGATGTCCCGGGTGTTACTTCCAGCGTCCCTACCAATTTCGCCGGGGCCTTGGCCAACGCCTTCAACAACTCGGCTCCGGACTACTACGTCGGATTCAATCTGAACATTCCGCTTCGAAACCGAGTGGCCAAGGCTGACCAATACCGTTCTGAGCTTGAATATCGGCAGGCTGAATTGCGCCGCGAGCAACTGCGTAAGCAAATCAGGATCGAAGTACGCAACGCGGAATACGCGCTGGAACAAAGCGCCGCGCGCGTGGATGCCGCCCGCAAAGCCCGCGATCTCGCGCAGCGTAGCTTCGAAATCATGCAGAAGGAGCACGACCTGGGAGCCGGTTCGACGTTCCAGACCATGACTGCTCAGCGTGACCTGTCGCTCGCCGAACTAGACCTGGCTGCCGCCATGACGGTCTACGAAAAGGCCAAGGTTGAGCTGGATCGTGCAACCGGCAACACTTTGGAACATAATGGCATTCTGATCCAGGATGCGGTTACCGGCAAGATCAGCCAAGCTTCGCCCTAACCTGATGCCGACCTCGGCCAAGCCGCGAGATATCAACAGCCCTGCCCGGACGGGCGCGAATCGGCCCCGAATTCTGGCCGCCGACGACCAGCAGCATATCCTCGAGGCGATCGAACTGCTGCTTAAGCGGGAAGGCTACAAGGTCGATACGGCGCAGTCTCCCCTCCTGGTGCGCGAAGCGCTTGCCGGCACCTCCTATGACTCGGTACTGATCGATCTCAATTACACCCGTGACACCACCTCGGGCCAGGAAGGTCTCGATCTGCTCTCCGAAATTGTTGCCCTCGACAGCGCTCTGCCCGTGATTGTGATGACCGCCTGGGGCAATGTTGAACTAGCCGTCGAGGCGATGCGCCGTGGAGCTCGCGATTTCATTCAGAAGCCTTGGGAGAATGAACGGCTCCTTTCTATTGTGCGGACCCAAGTAGAACTGCGTCGCGCCCTCCAGGAAGCGGAGCGCCTCGCGGCTGAGAATCGATTGCTGGCCGCTCACGGCAGGCCCGAGTTCATCGCGAGTGCGCCTTCCATGTTGCCGGTTCTCGAAACCCTCACCCGCGTCGCTCCGTCCGACGCCAACGTGCTGATTTCCGGCGAACACGGCACCGGGAAAGAAGTCGTTGCGCAGACCGTGCACGCCTTATCGTTGCGCGCGTCTCGCCCGTTCATCGCCGTAAACACCGGTGGCTTGGCGGAAGGTGTCTTCGAGAGCGAGCTGTTCGGGCACGTAAAAGGCGCTTTTACCGACGCCCGCGCCGACCGCATCGGCCGCTTTGAACTGGCAGACGGGGGCACCATTTTCCTTGATGAGATCGGCAATGTGCCTTTGCGACAGCAGGCCAAGTTACTGCGCGTGATTGAATCCGGACAAATCGAGCGCGTCGGATCCTCCAGGGCCCAGCTGGTGAACGTGCGAATAATTTCCGCAACCAATACTGATTTGCAGGCAGCATGCCGCGATGGGCTATTTCGCGAGGACCTCCTGTTCCGGCTCAACACGGTCGAAATCCGCCTGCCTGCTCTACGCGAACGCAGGGAAGATGTCCCGACGCTGGCACTGCATTTTCTCTCCCATTACGCTTCCCGCTACCGCCGGCAGGTGAATGGCATTGACCCCGCCGCTCTGCAACTGCTGGTCCAATACCCCTGGCCGGGCAACGTTCGCGACTTGGAGCACACGATCGAACGTGCTGTGCTGATGTGCCGCACGGATCACATCCAGCCCGCTGATCTTGGCTTGGCCGCTCCGCGCGGGCAACCCCAGAACCTGGAGGAATTGAGTCTGGAGGCAGTCGAAAATATCCTGATTCGCAAGGCGCTGCAGCGCTTTCAGGGCAACGTGAGCCAGGCCGCCGAAGCGCTTGGCCTCAGCCGCGGCGCCCTGTACCGGCGGATGGAAAAGTATGGGCTCTAGCCCACGTGTAGGCGAAGCATCACGACCTGTTCCTCGAAAGCTGAAGCGGGTCCCTTTTGAGACCCGCGTCATTCGGCTTTCGATATTGCTGGCTTTACCCGGACTCCTGATCAGCGGCATCCTCATCTGGCTGGAGCCTTGGGCGATCGAGTCGAAGCTGCTGCTGTTGGGTTTCGAGGCGCTGGCGTGCCTTCTCATTGGCGCCGCCCTGCACGAGCACATCACTCGACCGCTGCAGACCCTCGCCAATGTCGTTGGCGCTTTAAGCGAGGAAGACTACTCGTTTCGTGCGCGTTTGGCAGTTCCCGACGACGCTCTCGGCGAGCTCTCTCTGGAAGTCAACGCGCTGGCCGACCTTCTTGCCCAGAACCGAACCGGGGCCATCGAGGCCGCGGCTCTAGTCGAGCGGGTAGTCGAGGAAGTGGACATTCCTATTTTTGCCTTTGACCCGGTGCAGAAGCTGCGGCTGGTGAATTCTGCGGGAGAGAAGCTGCTGGAGCACGCTTCTGAGCAACTGCTTGGCAGGACCGCCTCTGAGCTGCGGGTCGAGAGTTGTTTATCCTGCGAGAACGAGACTCTGGTTGGCCTTCCGTTTGCGGGTGGTGCGCGGTGGTTCGTGCGGCGCCGAGCCTTTCGCCAGCGAGGTATTCCTCATACGCTGGTTGTGCTCTCCGATGTCAGCCGTGCGTTGCGCGAGGAGGAAAGACAAGCGTGGCAACGTCTGATCCGGGTCATCGGCCATGAATTGAATAACTCTCTCGCACCTATCAAATCGATTGCCGGCAGCCTCAACGCGCGCCTGTCTGAGACCGACCTTGATGCCGACCAGAGACGTGACTTTGAACGTGGTCTGGCTATTATCGAGAGCCGCGTGGCCTCGTTGAACCGTTTTCTGCAGGCCTATCGTCGCTTAGCGCAAATGCCCCCGCCGGTTATACGGGAATGTTCCATCCCGGTATTGGTGGACCGTGTAGTTGCCCTCGAGGAGCGCGTAGAAGTGAAGGTGATCGCAGGGCCCGAGGTAAGGCTGGCCGCAGACCCGGATCAACTCGAACAGATGCTGATCAACTTGCTTCGCAACGCGGCTGACGCCGTGCTTGAGGCATCGAGCGCCGACGGCTCCGACAGTGCGTCAGAATCGGGAGCTCCGGTTATCCTTACATGGCAACTCACCGAGAAAGATGTGATCCTGAAAATTGAAGATAAGGGTCCCGGACTGATGAATCCGGGCAATGCTTTTGTTCCCTTTTACACCACGAAAGCGCAAGGCAGCGGGATTGGCCTCATCCTCTCTCGCCAGATCTGCGAAGCCCATGGTGGATCACTCGAATTGAAGAACCGTCATCAAGGGCGTGGCTGTGTGGCCACAATTCGTTTGCCCAGAGCATCCGGCACGCGAAATCCGCTGCTCTCGGAACTGCGTGAGTCCGCGCTCCTGGAATCTAAGGAGGCCCCGCTCAGCACGTTCGAGCGGCCGTCGGAAGCAGGTTCGCGTTAGCTACAACGGACCGGCTTTTCGACGTAGGGTGCCATCCATGGTTCCAGGTTTGCGTTTTCAAATAAATGACAAGTAGCTTATTTTTTCCCACGAGACGCCAATCATCAGCGCTATCTTGCTGTGTCTTTACTGCATGGCGCCCTGAGTTCGAATTTGCAGCTACAACGTTGAGGAGATCCGAGCGCTCGGCTGGACAAACGAAAGGAAAAGATATAAAAGGAAAACAAGGTACTTAACGCCTCCAGGTGAGGAAGAAGGTGCTGATCGAGGAACGAAGGCGCGCAATCCTGGACACTCTCAACCGCGACGGCCGTGTGTTGGTGGCCGATCTCGCCCGGCAGTTCGAAGCTTCTCAAGTTACGATCCGCAAAGATCTGGAGCTGCTTCACGGACACGGTCTGGTGCACCGCACGCACGGCGGGGCTCTGCCTGCCCAGGAAGGAGCGCTCGAAGATTCCGCGCTGCGGGAAAAAGAAAAGCTGCACCGGAAAGAGAAACTACACATTGCGGCTGCGGCGGCTCGGCTGGTAAAGGAAGGGCAGGTGATCATCCTGGATTCGGGTACCACCACGACTACAATCGCCCGCGCGCTGCGCGCCCTTCGGAATCTTACGATTGTCACGAACGCGGTGAATATCGCAGCCGAGCTCTCAGCGAGTGCCCTGGAAGTTATCTTGACCGGCGGAACTTTGCGAAGAAATTCATTTTCTCTGGTGGGACCGATAGCGGAAGAAACCTTGCGCCGCCTGAACGCCGACGTCCTTTTCCTGGGAGTCGATGGCTTCGACGTGCACTACGGGCTGAGCACACCCAATCTCCTGGAAGCGAAAGTGAACCGGGTGATGGTCGAGGTGGCCAAGCGTACGGTGGTGGTTGCGGATTCCAGCAAATTCGGACGGCGCAGCTTGTCGCGGATCGTTCCCCCCAGCGCCTTACACCAGATCATTACTGACCGAGGTATCCCCAAATCCGATTTGCGCACGCTCAAGAAAGCCGGAATCGAGGTAACCCTTGTCTGAGGACAAAGACGGCCGTTTCGGCCCGCCGACGAAAGCAGGGCCGGGAGATCATTCTCTCGAAGAGATTCTTTCCCAGCCACGTTGCTGGGGCAGCTGCCTCAAAGAGCTGGAAGATTCCAGGTTACTAAATGAAATCTGGAAGCCACTTGCCCGTGCAACCGAGTGGCTGTTTGTGGGCTGTGGTTCGAGTTACTACGTTGGGCTGGCCGCCGCCGCAACCTGGACTACTATTACCGGTCGGCGTGCACGCGCCATTCCGGCTTCGGAGATCTTGCTCTTTCCCGAACTCATCATGACGCGGGCCGAGCAGACAGCGGGGGTCGTTATTTCCCGCTCGGGGCGGACTTCCGAAGCGGTCGAAGCCGCACAACTGCTCGAGGCTCGAGGGGTTCGAACCCTCGCGGTCACTTGCGCCGATGGCCCACCGCTGGCGCGTATGGCCACAAGTACCTTGTCTTTGCTGTCCGCAGACGAGGAAAGCACCGTCATGACCCGGTCCTTCAGTTCCATGCTGTTGGGTCTCCAATACCTTGCCGGCTCCGTGGTCGGGAACCATGCGTTAATGGAGAATTTGCGGCGCTTGCCGGAACTCACCGAGAACATTTTGAAGAAGGTACAGTCGGCGGTAAGCGATTTTGTGAAGCAGCGGCGCTTCGACGATTACATCTGCCTGGGGCAAGGCCCGTTTTATGGGTTGGCCTCTGAATCCGCGCTGAAGATCACGGAAATGTCGGTGTCGTATGCGCAATGTTTCCATACATTGGAATTTCGGCATGGACCTAAGTCGGTGATCAGTCCTCAGACCCTGGTGATCTTTCTGCTCTCCGAGACCGGCTACGCTCGAGAGCGCGGCGTCCTTGAGGAGATCAAGTCATTGGGCGCGACTACCCTGGCGGTTGCAAATCGGGCGGATGAGCGGACTTCGAGGGCTTCCGACCTGGTCATCGAGTTACCGCTTGAAATTCCCGAGATAGTGCGGTTGGCTCCTTACGTTTTCGCCGGCCAGTTGCTTGGTCTATACACCGGGCTGAAGAAGGGCTTGGATCCGGACCACCCGCGCCATCTAAACCGCGTAGTCATGCTCGACGAAAAAGACCCAACCCAAGAACCTCGCCATGCCGCGCTTTGACATCACCATCGCTGGGGAACTCAACCTCGATCTTATTCTCTATGGTTTGCCACAGGAGCTTCCGCCGGAACGGGAATCTCTGGCTGAGAGAATGATGCTGACTCTGGGAAGTTCGTCCGCGATTGTTGCCCACAACCTGGCGGCACTGGGAACCCGTGTGGGATTTATATCGCGTATCGGGGACGACCTACTCGGACAGATGGCGGTCGAGCGGATCGAGGATGCGCAGGTGGATGTCTCCAAGCTGCACCGCAGCGCGGGCGCCGCAACAGGCCTTACTGTGATCCTGCAAAAGGAGAGTGGGCGGCAAATCATCACGTACCTGGGGACCATTGCCGAGTTGATCTTTGACGATCTCGATCTCGAGTACCTTGTCGATGCCAGGCACTTCCATTTTTCTTCGTATTATCTGCAGCGTGGCTTACGGCCGCGGGTCGCCGATCTGTTTCGAGAACTTAAGCATGCAGGTTTGACGATTTCGTTGGATACCAATGACGACCCTGACGACAGCTGGGATGGAAGCCTCGAGCAGGTCTTGCCATACGTTGACGTGTTTCTGCCAAATGCCCGGGAAGCTCGCAAAATCGCGCGGGTCGATGATTTGGAAGCAGCTGTCAGGCACCTGAGTAAGAGTGTTCCGGTGCTAGTCGTCAAGCTGGGGGCGAAAGGAGCCTTGGCGCAGCGCGGCAACGAGCGGCTTACGTCACCCCCGGTCGCGGTGCATGCCATTGATCCGGTGGGCGCAGGCGACAGCTTCAATGCCGGTTTTCTGGCGCAGTATGTGCGCGGGGCGGATTTGGGGACGTGCTTGGTTTCCGGCAACTACGCCGGCGCATTTTCAACCACCAGAGCTGGTGGCACCGAAGCATTCCGGGATCGTGAATATGTTACGAAGTTCTTCCCCAGCACCCTGACTGCGCCGGCGTGGAAGTAAGTCGTGCTACGTTGAATTGCTCGAAAAGGCCATTCAGGTGATAGATTTTTTCCGGCACGTCATCCGGCAAGTCCAAGCCATAAATCTTCCAGCGCCCCTGCCCGCATAACCTAACATAAGAGTCGAAATGTTGGTTGCTAGTCTCCAACCTGGGGAAACAGCGCCAGAGAAGTACCAGAACGAACTGGCGGCCGTACTATACTCTCCTCGGATGAAAAGCAACTCATGCATCAATCCCGCATCAGGATTTTTTCTTTTGCTATCACTTGTTTCCCTCTACGCTACGTGTCGACTAGCGGCCGAGACTCCTCAGTCACAACCGAAAGTTCCTCCGCAACAAGCTCGAGACACCGTTGCGGCCCGCAGGATGTCGCACCTCCAGCGCGGGATAAACCTCAGCGGATGGTTCGCCCAGGTCGCTGACCCGAAGGGCTACACAAGGGAGCACTTCATTTCACACACGACCCCACGCGACATTGCTCTGGTCAAGGCAATGGGATTCGACCACGTGCGCCTCAGCGTCAATCCGCAGCCCATGTTTCGGGCAGGGCAGGCGGATGCGATTCCCCAGGAATACCTGGATTACTTGGACCAGGCCGTGCATACCATTCTCTCTAATGGTCTGGCCGTAATACTGGACGTGCATCCCGACAGTGAGTTCAAAAACAGGCTGGCCAAGGACGATCACTTGGTTGAGCAGTTGGGAAATTTCTGGCGTGCTTTTGCGAAGCACTATGCGGCGTTGGACCCGAATTTGGTTTTTTTCGAGATTCTCAATGAGCCGGAATTCGAAGACCGCTATCGCTGGGCTGGCATCCAGACGAAACTGGCGGCAGCTATCCGCGAGGGAGCATCTCAGGGCACGATAATCGCAACTGGGGCTCGTTGGTCAGACGACGCCGATCTCGTTTTCCTGGAGCCGCTCCCGGATGCCAATGTAATTTACACCTTCCATTTCTACGAGCCGCACATCTTCACCCATCAGGGAGCCACCTGGGGTGTGGACTTCTGGCATTTCGAACAGGGGCTGGTTTACCCCTCGACTCCCGAGTCCGCCGCAAAAGTTGCGGCCCTGGTGCCGGAAGCGGCTAACCGCCTTTACGTGATTCGCTATGGTTTCGAGCGCTGGAACAGCGCGCGCATTGAGGCCGAAGTCTCTCAGGTCGCGGAGTGGGCCGGGAGACACCAAGTGCCGGTCACTTGCGATGAGTTCGGGGTATATCGCAAGTATGCCGACACCAACTCGCGTGTGGCGTGGCTGACCGACGTGCGCACCTCGCTCGAGCGGCACGGTATGGGATGGACGATGTGGGATTATTCTGGCGGGTTCGGAGTCGTGACGAAGACGGACGGGGGGACTGTTCCAGACGGGCCCACACTCGGGGCACTAGGCTTGAAGGCGCCGGGGCCTTAGCGACTCCAAGCGGTCACCAGTGTGGGAAGAAAATGCAGGTGTGTTTTCAGGGTACTTTCGGCCGCAAGCCCAGTCGAAGGTGGTCTTGAATTCGATGCTGACCGTTTGCCTCGCTTTCGCTTATATCTGATGAAGTGACCTATTCGCCTGAACTCGCGGCTGGCTCAGGCAGGGGAGGTCTTCACGTTCCGCTGTGTCGCACAGACATTCGGCGATGCGTTCGCTAGCATGACCATCCCATAATCGTGGGATTGTCCCGCGTCGAAAGTCGCCGCTCAGCACCGCAAGGATTTCCGTACGCAGGCGCTCCATGTCTCGACCTACCACGACATTCGTGCCCATCGTTGTCGTAATCGGCCGCTCGGTGTTTTCTCGAAGCGTGAGGCAGGGCACTCCCAGGTATGTGGTTTCTTCCTGGATGCCACCTGAATCGGTTAGCACCACCGAAGCGCGCCGCTGCATGCCGAGGAACTCGAGATACGGCATTGGGGGCAGTAAATGCAGGCCAGGAAGATTTACCAGTATGTCGAATTCCTGTAGACGCCGGCGAGTTCGCGGATGCACGGGGAAAAAGACCTCGATTCGCGTGCTGACCCAGGCCAGCACTTCACACAGTTTTCGAAGCGCGATCGGATCGTCTACATTCGAAGGGCGATGGAGCGTCACCAGCGCGTAACGAGCGGGAAGGTCTTTGGGGACCTGGCTGGCAGCCAGTGGCAGGAGCTGAATAAGCGTGTCAATCATGGTGTTGCCGACCAACCGGATCTTGTTGCGAGGTATGCCTTCGCGAAGCAAGTTTCGGTCGCCGTCCTCCGACGGCGTGAGCAAGAGGTCGGCAATCTGGTCGGTTAAGAGACGGTTTACTTCCTCGGGCATACTCCGGTCGAAGGAACGTAACCCCGCCTCGACGTGCGCGACCTTGATTCCAAGCTTGCTCGACACCAGCGCTGTGGCGACCGTGGAGTTCACGTCGCCGTATACCAGCACCCAATCCGGCTTGCGTTCCACTACCACCGGTTCAAATCGCACCATGATGGCGGCGGTTTGCTCGGCATGCGTACCCGAACCGACCGCCAGGCTTACGTCAGGCTTGGGCATCTTGAGCTGTTCGAAAAAGATCTCGGACATCTCGGCGTCGTAGTGTTGGCCGGTGTGGACGAGCGTTTGCGTGACATTCGGTCTGGTCCCCAAGGCTTTCATCACCGGAGCGGCCTTCATGAAATTGGGGCGCGCACCAACCACGTGGACAATGTTCATTCAAATCTCCCGATGTTCAGAATTGAACTCAATTTCGCGGGAAGCATCAACGGGAAGCATCAAGCGGTTATTCAGATACTCAAAGCTCGTTCCAGGTGAGAGCACGCTTGGGAAAATCACCCCATGTGTCGGTACAGCAGCTTCCCTGAAGCGACCAGCCATGAGTCAGGCAATCGCTGGAAAACCTGTTTCGCCACCAAAGATTTCCAGTCTGATGTCCTCGCGCGAGCTGGTCCGCCCGGATATCTCCGGTAAGTGAGGGGAATTCGAGCCGCTCCCCATCGGTCCTTGAATAAGATGAGCGAGCGGTTGTCGAGGTCGGAACGCCCCATGTCAAACGTGCGTAGTCCATCGCGGGCGGCTTCCTCGACAGCGCGCCAAAACAGCAACGCAGTGCCGGCCAGCTTGTTAAACACCGGGTCCGAGCCGCCATACTTGTATGTCATCGAGTCCTTGTAGCGGATGGTTACGATGCTTGCAATCGGCTTTCCGTCGATCGAGAGCGTGCGTATCTTCAGCATGTCCCCCAAACAATCAGCCAGGTTTCGAAACCACTCCAGAGGCTGAGGCGGTAGTTGATGGCGTCGCCGCGTGAGCAACAGTAGCTGGTAAAATCCGCGCAAGAGGGATTCCGACCTTCCTTCCTCATACTTGAGTGGTTGCCTTTCCGCGTGGCGAATTCTCCTCTGGACGCAATCCTTGTGAAATCTTCTGAAAATCTCCTCGCTCGAGCCGGACAGCTCCAGCCGGTGTAAACAATATTGATCGGCAGGTTCGAACCCGGTTCCGTCCACACCCACGTCGACAGGCCGGAGCTCAACATATTTCCACCTGTTCAGGTTGGCGCAATCTACAACGGCGCGCAACAGCGACTCCCGTTCTTCGGAGCTATCGGCCAGCGGCTCGCAATGATCGGAGAAGGGAAGTGAAACCAGGCGTCCGCCGGTGACCCAACTATGAATCTCACAAAAGACCACTGCATTACTCAACGGGGTGCCAGGTGGGCAGGCGGTTAAAACAACTGGTTTGTACCCGTAAGTCGAATGTAGGGCTCGGAGCCATTCGATAGTGTGGAATACCGAAGCTGCCGCGTGCTTGCACAAGAATTCAGACCAACGCGGGTCCTCGAGTGGATTGAGTTCGTACAGCATCATTTATGAACCAGAACACCGATAGCGAGTACTGCTATGCCCTTCAATCCGTAAGGTCCGGGGATGGGACGCCAGTTTGGAGGTAAGGGAAACACCTGAATTTTGGCTCCAGAGACAGGGACTTTCGATACCTAGTGTCCGTCGCACCTCCCTGTATATAGTAACGGCAAAGCGTCGGTTCCCAAGAACCTAAGGGGACCTAATCCCCGAGGTCCTAATGTCTCCCCAATTCGGTTGCTTTGGTCGTTCTGCGAAAACAGAGTCGAACCCCCTAAAACTCTGGTACTTAACCGTCCTTCTTATCTGCGGCATACTCATCTCGGCCGGGTGCATTGTGGCGTCGCACCCGCCGTCATCCCCGCCGTTGCCGTCGGCGCCCCTGACAATTGCAAGTACCTCTTTGCCGGCCGCGACCGCAGGATCGAGTTACAGTACAGTGCTCGTAGCCAGCGGTGGCGTTACGCCGTACGGCTGGTCGGCTACAGGTTTACCTGCGGGCTTGGCGGTGGGTACGAACACCGGTCAAATTTCGGGTACTCCCGCGACGGCGGGCAATTACACGGTGACCGCTTCGGTGCGCGACTCAGAAAATTCGCCTGCATCTGCGTCCAAAACATTTAGTTTGACCATCACCAGTACACCGCCTCCGGCGCTGTCGGTCATCACGGCCTCTCTGCCGGCTGGGACTCGAGGATCGAGTTACAGTACAGTGCTCGAGGCCAGCGGTGGCGCTACGCCGTACAGCTGGTCGGCGACAGGTTTACCTGCGGGCCTGGCGCTCAGTACGAATACTGGTCAAATTTCGGGTACTCCCTCGACGGCGGGCAATTACACGGTAGCCGCGTCGGTGCGCGACTCAGAAAATTCGCCCGTATCTGTGTCCAAAACATTTAGTCTGACGATTACCAGTACACCGCCTCCGGCGCTGTCGGTCACCACGGCTTCTCTGCCGGCTGGGACTCAAGGATCGAGTTACAGCACAGGGCTCGCGGCGAGTGGTGGCATTACCCCGTACAGTTGGTCTGCGACCGGTTTGCCTGCCGGCTTGTCTCTGAATAGCGGAACCGGGCAAATTGCGGGCACGCCCTCAACAGCGGGCAATTACACGGTGACCGCCTCGGTGCGCGACTCAGAAAATTCGCCCGCATCTGCGTCCAAAACATTTAGTCTGACGATTACCAGTACACCGCCTCCGGCGCTGTCGGTCACCACGGCTTCTCTGCCGGCTGGGACTCAAGGATCGAGTTACAGCGCGCTATTGCAGGCGATGGGTGGGGTTGCGCCCTACAGTTGGTCTGCGACCGGTTTGCCTGCCGGCTTGTCTCTGAACAGCGGAACCGGGCAAATTGCGGGCACGCCCTCAACAGCCGGCAATTACACGGTGACCGCCTCGGTGCGCGATTCGGAGACCTCGCCGGCGTCGGCCTCTAGGACATTCAGTTTGAGCATCGCCGGCACTACGGTGTCACCCGTATCGATCATTACGACCTCTCTTCCCGCCGCGACCGCGGGATCGAGCTACAACACCATGTTGCAGGCCAGCGGCGGGGTTACGCCTTACGTCTGGTCTATGGCGACGGGCCAGTTGCCTCTCGGACTAAGCTTGAATGCCAGTACGGGAGTGATTTCCGGCACGCCCTCGGCTTCGGGAACCTACGGCTTCACGGCGGCGGTCAGGGATTCGGAAAGCACTCCCCAAACTGCCAGTCAGGCGCTACAGCTAACCGTTGCGCCCGGCACGGCCTCGGGAACGATCTACGACAACCGCGATATGTCCACGGCAAACCTGGTCCAGTGGATCAATCGAGACTTCGGCCTGGGCACCAACGTGGGCTCGAACCAGAGCGGGGCGGGTTACCTGACATACCATGCCAATGTGGCCGGACGCCGGGCTGCCGGGATGACCGTCACTCCTACTGCCCATGCCTCGCCGGCGGCCAGCAGCGACAGCGTTTATCTCTGGGACCCCACCCAGTACTGGAACTACCAGCCCTACGAAATCTGGCTGCGCACCTCGCTGATGTTCCCCTCCTCGACGACTCTGTCGACCACGGCGGCCACCGGGGAAGCGCCCTTTCAACCCACCACGGGCAATTGGAACTGGTTTCTGGAGCTTCACAACGACAGCAACCCCGTGCCCAGTTGCGCCCAGGAATACGCCAATCTCTCGATGGACGTGCGGGACGACGACGCGGTCGTGAGCGGAGTGGTGGGGACCAAGAACGTGCGCATGTCGATGCGGATCATGGGGGGCAACGACTGCAGCCCGAACACGGTCTGGGTGGACAGTCCACCGCTGCAGTGGGATCACTGGTACGAGGTGCTGTTGCATATCAAGTGGGACCCGGCGAATGGGATCGTGGAGTGGTATCTGGACAACTTCAACACGCCTTATTACTCGAATCTGAACATTCCGACGCTGTACACGCGGCCGGCGGGGTATGTGAATCCGAGCTATACCTCGCTGACCTTGGCCCACTATCGCTGGCACGCGACGTGGAATTCGACCATCTACCTGGGGCCGCTGGTGGTGGGATCGACGAAGAGCTCGGTGTTGAACGCTTTCTGAAGCGGGCTACTAAGGGCAATTTCCTAGGGTGGTAATTCGTGTGGCCCTCGAATCGGTACAAGTCCTTCCGGTATCTACTGCCTGGCCTGAGTCCTTTCTATAGTACTGAGTTCTTACCAGGAAAGCACGAACCTAAGCCCCCGAGCCCCCGAGGCCCTCATGTCCCCCGAATTGCGTCGGTTCCCGAGAGTTGTATTCAATAATCTAAAGCTCATTAACCTAGCTATCGTTCTTTTCAGTTTCATTCTTGGATTCGCTGGCCTCACCAGTGCCGCCGCCGCTCAGACCGCCGGATCGATAGTTACGATCAAGAATGTTCACAGCGGCCTGTGCGTCGATAATGGCGGTTCCACCAGCTTCAGCACACTCTTCCAAGCGGCGTGTTCGGGCGCGAGCAGCCAGAATTTCACCTTGAGGAGTGCCCCCGCGAGAGGCTATTACTATCTAATGAATAATGCTTCCCGACTGTGCTGGGACATTGTTGGCGGTTCTTTTTCTCCTGGCGCCCTTCTCCAGCAATATAGCTGCGTGACGGCTACGCCCGAGCATTTCAGGTTGCATCTCGTGAGCCCCGGGGTCTACAACATCATTCCCGGAAACTCCTCGGGACTCTGCATGGGGATAGTAGGCGCTTCCACCGCTCCTGGAGCCCAGATTCATCAAAGATCCTGTCGTGGCTCTGCAAACTTCAAATTCCTCCTTCTTGTCACGGCACCCGTCCCAGCGCCAGCCCCTCTGGCTGTGGCGACAAGTTCTCTGCCCGGCGCGACTCAAGGATCCAGTTACGGTACAGTGCTCGAGGCCAGAGGTGGGGTTACGCCGTACAGTTGGTCGGCTGCAGGTTTACCTGCGGGCCTGGCGCTCAGTACGAATACCGGGCAAATTTCGGGTACTCCCTCGATAGCGGGCAATTACACGGTGACCGCTTCGGTGCGGGATTCAGAAAGCTCGCCGGCGGCTGCATCCAAAACATTTAATCTAAGCATCACCAGTACACCGCCTACGGGGCTGTCAATCATCAATACCTCGTTGCCAGCTGGAACTCAAGGATCGAGTTACAGTGCGCTATTGCAGGCGATGGGTGGGGTTGCGCCCTACAGTTGGTCTGCGACCGGTTTGCCGGCCGGCTTGTCTCTGAATAGCGGAACCGGGCAAATTGCGGGCACGCCCTCAACAGCGGGCAATTACACGGTGACCGCCTCGGTGCGCGATTCGGAGACCTCGCCGGCGTCGGCCTCTAGGACATTCAGTCTGAGCATCGCCGGCACTACGGTGTCACCCGTATCGATCATTACGACCTCTCTTCCCGCCGCGACCGCGGGATCGAGCTACAACACCATGTTGCAGGCCAGCGGCGGGGTTACGCCTTACGTCTGGTC